>Ga0181405_1000478_pt1 | contig 13922 bp, 16 predicted proteins | sample 28SPOviralmetaG_FD_130134 | JGI IMG/M metagenome (GOLD analysis project Ga0181405, IMG submission 130134) | Marine viral communities from the oligotrophic San Pedro Time Series (SPOT) site, San Pedro Channel, CA, USA - 28 SPOT_SRF_2011-11-29 | ecosystem: Environmental > Aquatic > Marine > Strait...
GAAGCGTAACGCTAACCTTATGGCTATTGCTCCTAATGCTAGTAGTGGGATTATATGTAGTGGTACTTCCCCTAGTATTGAGCCTTATAGGGCTAATTGCTATACTCACAAAACCTTATCCGGTTCTTATCAAGTTAAAAACAAGTACCTTGAAAAAGTTTTTAAAGCTAAAGGTTTAAAAACAAAAGAGTTAGACAAAGTTTGGAAAGATATATCAGCAAACGAAGGTTCGGTTCAACACTTAGATATACTTACTGATAAAGAAAAAGAAATATTTAAAACAGCAAACGAAATAAATCAAATTTGGATTGTTGAACATGCTGCAAAAAGACAAGAGTTTGTATGTCAAGCACAGTCTGTAAATTTATTTTTTACTATTCCTAAAAGTACAGAGCCTCAAGAAGTACACGATGAATACATGCAGTATGTAAATGATGTTCATTGGTATGGTATGAATAAATTAAAATCTTTGTATTACTTTAGAACTAATGCAGCTAGAAACGTAGAAAATGTAAACACAAAAATTCCACGAATACGGTTAGACGATGTGGAATGTATAGCCTGTGAAGGATAATATGAACTGTTGGCATTGTGGAGAAAAATTAATATGGGGCGGAGACCACGATATTGAAGAGGAAAATGAAGAGTATACAATGGAAACTAATTTAAGTTGCCCTACATGTAATTCATTTGTAATAGTATATTTACCAAAAGAAAAAGGATAACATATGGATATAAGAAAAAATTTATTCCGTGCTTTGGAATTAAAATATGAAGCAGACAAACAAGTAGCTAAAGCAAACTTAGATGTTCTATTAGAGTATCAAGTAGGTGTGGCTGACCACCCTAAATTTATTGAAACAATAGATAAATTATTAAAAGATTATGCTGAAGCATCAGAATTATTAACTATATTACAGGAGAACTTTCGTGAGTTTACTCAAGACTAGAGATTATTATAAACCTTTTGAATACCCATGGATGTATGAGTATTACAAATTACAAAATCAAATGCATTGGATGCCTGAATCCGTACCTCTGCATACAGATGTTAAAGACTGGCAAGATGTATCGCCTGAAGAAAAACATTTACTTACACAAATATTTAGATTGTTTACTCAATCAGATGTAGATGTAGCTTCAGGATATATAGATAAGTATATGCCTATCTTTAAAAAACCAGAAGCAAGAATGATGATGTCATCTTTTGCTAATATGGAATCAATACATCAAGATGCCTACAGCTTACTACTTGATACTGTTGGTATGCCTGAGATAGAATACAAAGCTTTTGCAGAGTATGAAGAGATGGCAGACAAGCATGATTATGTAAGTAACTTTAAACCTCTTAAGTCTGATAAAAGAACTATAGCTAAAACACTTGCAGTATACTCAGCCTTTACAGAAGGCTTACAGTTGTTTAGCAGTTTTGCAATTTTATTAAACTTTCCTAGGTTTGGAAAGATGAAAGGAATGGGACAGATAGTTACTTATTCTATTCGTGATGAATCTATGCACGTTGAAGCTATGACTAAGTTGTTTAGAGAATTTATTCAAGAGAACATAGAGATATGGACAGATGATTTTAAAGCAGAGTTATATCAAATCTGTAGAGACATGGTAGAACTAGAAGATAAATTTTTAGATTTAGTTTTTGAGATGGGAGATTTAAAAGGGCTAACCAAAAAAGACATGTATGCTTATAATAGATACATAGCTGACAGAAGACTATTACAACTTGGTCTTAAAACTAATTATGACCAGAAAGAAAACCCTTTAGGTTGGATTGATGAAGTAACTGGTGTTGAACATCAAAACTTCTTTGAAGGTAGAGCTACTACATATATGAAAGCCGGACTTAGAGGAAGACAGAACAACATAACATTTAGTAATTTAAATGAGTAAAAATAAATTTGACCCAAAAGAAATTCTTAATTCAAAAAGAATTTTTAAATCTGCAACTCCAAAAGGAGATATGTCTTGGTATGTTAAATGGACTGGGAGTGCTTTTATTTTAGTAGCTATGTCCATAAGAGGTATACAAGGGTTTGCTTTAATTGATTTGATATTATCAATTATAGGAGTAGCTGCTTGGTTATGGGTTGGTTTAGTTTGGAAAGATAGAGCATTAATTATTTTAAATGCAGTAGGTGTTGTTCTTTTATTAAAAAATTTATTAATAGAATATATAGTATAAAGATTATAAAATCAAAACAAAAGGAATGAGTAATGAGTAACCCAAAAGAAGGTAACATATTATCTTACAAAATATTATTAGATAATAAAGGTAATTTAATTACAGAGTTTAGTGGATTACCTTTAGAAAAAGTACATACTGTTTTTAAAGGACATGATGTTAAAGTAATAAAAAAATTAATTCAAGAAGGAAGTGTGCACTTAGAAAGTTTACATGACCGTTTACAAAAAGAAATACAAGCAATATCTACTTAACTTGATTTTTTAAAGATTTTTAAAAATTTAACCCCATAGGATGCTCCAGATTAAACATTTAGAGGGTAGTTAATACGCTTGCTTCAAAAACATCTATTATTCAACCACGGGCTTCTCTGTGGCTCTGAGAGGATTTTACTTATTTGATGGAAAATATACTGTAATTTTTTCTGATTTACCTTTAACAGAGATATTATCTACTAATTCATAGTCAAATACATCTCCTGCTAGCTCTTTAGTATACTCTGATATAATTATCTTCCATTGTTTATAATCATTTCTACCGGCAGTAGCTTCTAATCTAGCTGATAAGTTTACAGCATCACCAACAACAGAGTAATCAAACCTTGTTTCGCTTCCCATGTTACCAACAATACAAGTTCCAGAGTTGACACCAGTTCCTACATTGATAGGAGGTAAGCCTAAACCTTGTTCTTCAAATTGTTTGTTAAGTTCTATTGTAGCTTGTTCTATTTCTATTGCAGATTTAATTGCTAACTCTGCATGATTCTCACAAGCAAGAGGAGCATTCCAAAATGCCATAATGCAATCGCCCATATACTTGTCAATAGTTCCACCATTAGCTAATATAATTTTTGTCATCTTATCAAGATAAGTATTAATTAATTCTACTAAACCTTCTGGGTCATCATTGTTTTTAAATACTTCTGATACAGGAGTAAAGCCCATAATGTCAGTAAATAAGAATGTCATTTCTTTTCTTTCTCCACCTAGTTTTAAAAGCTTTGGATTTTTTTGTAGCATAGCTACCATGTCTGGAGAAAGATAAGTACCAAATTGTTTTTTTATTTGTTGTCTTAATTTAAATTGTGTTCTAAAGTTTATATAGAATTGTAAAGTAGCTAAAAGTGTCATACATGTCATACTCCATGTAAAATCTATAAGTAAATTGTTAGTTACAAAATGATATTCAAAATAGCCCATTAGACTAAACAAACCTAAGAATGATACAATACCCCTAGTAATACCAAGATAAGTAATTGCAAGAGCTGTGAGTAAGCCTGAGACTATTAATATTAATAACTCTGCTAGTAACCTATACTCTGGAATCCTTGGACTATCCATTAACATGCTTTCTGATAAAGCTGCTTGAATTTTATGAGGTTCTAATAATCCTACAGGAGTTGCAAGTTGTGGAGATATTCCTTGAGCTGTAAAACCTACAAATACAAAAGTAGATTCTACGTTCATTTCTTGTAATGTTGTTTCTGTTGTGTTTACCCAACTAATCCATTTACGACCAAGACTATCTGTAGAAACGGGAGGGATGCCTCTAACTCTAACCTGCTCAATTCCATTCTGATTTGTAACAATCTGATAAGTCTGACCACCTCCTAGTATTTTTAAAACTTCTGTTCCAAACGAAGCTACCCACCCGTTGTTTGTTTGTTGTAATAAAGGTATCTGTCTTACTAAGTTATCTATATCTACTGGAGCAGACACAGCACCTTGATTAGCTGCTTGTTTTAATACGTCTATGTTTTCTAAAAATCCTTGAGCTTTAGGTAAAGATACTATTGGTCCTTTAATAACTGTGCCTACAGTAGGAGGGTATTGACCGTTAGATATTTCTGGCATAGCTATAACACTTGGAGACTTAGAAAGTTCTAAAGCAAACTCATTGTCGCCTCCCATTCTATCTGCATGTGGAAATAACATAACCCAACCAACTCCGTAAGCTCCAGCATCTATTATTTGTTTATGTATTTCTGCAAGCTTTTGTCTAGGTAAAGGATATCCTCCCATATTATCTAGGTCTTCTTCAGTAATGTTGAGTATTGTAAAGTGTCCTGTTGGAATTGGTGTTGTAACAAGAGCATCAAAGGTCTTGAGTCTCATCACTTCTAGGGGTGCAAGGTTAAAGAGGAGAGGCAACGTAAGTAAACTTATTAAGGTAATTGCCCACTTCATGTTAGTCTCCTTGCGTAATTTTAATAGTAGAATCACCACCACCATTAACTATAATCTGTGTACTCTTACCATTCTGTATCATTACAATAGTATAAGCATTTGATTTATCTAATTCTAATTTAATTGTATCTTCTAAAACTTTATAAAATGTTATGATGTTATCTGTCAAGAAAGTATTTATTTGAGTTTCACTATCGTATCCTACTTTAGTACCTTTTAAATCTATAGCAGTTTTTAAAATTGTTGAAGTCTGGTCTAACTCATTTACATCTTCTATTATATTTAACAAGTCTTCAAGAAAGTTTACATCAAGATAATTTATGTCTAACTCTGTAAACTCTAAAGTATCTTCTGCAAGATAGTCTGTTTCTAAATCATCAAACTCAAGGAAATCAGCATCAAGAATATTAGTACTGCTCCCTCCATCTTCTCTTTCATTTTGTTCTACTTCCCTAGGTGTATTTACAATTAACATGTTATCAATTAACTCTAGGGTTAAGTCAAGAATAACGGGGTTTGTGGGTTTAGTTTCAAACATAGAAACTGTAGTAGCTTGATAAGGCTTGTTTAGAACTACCTGTCCCATAGCTGTAGCAACAACAATCTCTCCACTAGGTAGACCATCATCGTCTGGTAATAATATAACTAAACTACGACCTAGTTCATCTACAGTTACAGTAAAATCCGTGCCTCTAATGCCTATCGTAGCACTTGGAGTATTAATAATTATATTTTCTTTGTCTATAGTTGCTAGTTTTCCTGTGATAAATCTTGCAGTACCACTAGCAAACTGTAGAGCCATTTTAGATTTAGATGGGTCAACATCATAGATAAACTCATCTATAATTAATTCAGAATGTTCTGTCAGTCTAACTTGACTGTCATCTAAAAAAGTAATGCCCAATCTCCCGTTAGAAGTTTGGACATTATCGTAGCTGTTTATGTCTAGAGCTAGAGAGGCTTCATAGGTTTGGTCTCTTACAACTCTACCTGTTCCGTTTAGTTCAGTTATGTTGCCTATATTAGCAACCGACTGCACTTCCCCCGTCATTTTGATTGACACAAATAGTGCCATTACTGCCACTAGATGTGATGCGTAACCAGTCATTGTCTAAAGTACTCAGTTGATTTATGTTAAAGGTTCTTGTATTACCTACTTGAGTTAATTTAAAGTACCCACCTGCATAACCTTGACCTGTAAAGTTTACTACATTGTCATCACCATCAACATTAACGTCATTGGTTGCATCAGCATTATTAATATTAAAGTCAAAGGTGTTACCGTCTCCGTTAATAATCCAATCTAAGTCTGCATTACTTGCTAAAGATGTAGTTCCTAAATCAAGTGTAAATGTATTTGTACCGCCTGTTACATCAACATTTACATCAGAGTTATCAGCACCGTAAGTATTAGTTGGGTCTACTTGTATGTTAAACACGTTAGTAGAACCATCAAACTCCCAGAAACCTACAAAGTTATCAGCAGTAATATCACCTAAAAATTTATTGCTTGAACCAATTTGATTAATATCAATAGTCTGTGTACCACCGTCTAAATCTAATGCAGTCATTGACCCTGCAGCTGCTGTAGCTCCTCCTATAATATTACCAGAACCTAACTGCTCTGCATCCAAATTGAATGTAGCACCAGTCTGGTCTATATATATTTCATTGTCAGCCCCGTATGCTATCGATGCATTCATCAATGCAATCAGGCTTAGTAATTTTAATGTTTTCATATTTCCAATAGCCTCTATCTATTCCAATATTTATTATATTTAATACCCCTCTTTCTACAGCCCTTTGTAAAGCTATAGAAACACTTTCATTCTCTGCTATACCACCTTCTATTTCTACTAGTTCAGTACCAGTTTCTATAAAACGAAATACATCTTGAGAAACACTTGTTGATAAAATACTTTTAGATACTAATGTTTCCATAAGTACTTCACCTGTAAGCACAGAAACTAATCTTAATGATATAGTAACTGTGTCTTCCCTAAATTGTTTTGATGTGCCGATACCTAAGTAACGAGCACCACTACCTCCAGATTTTAAATTAGACTCATAGCTAATTACTCCACCTTGAACTAGTAACCCTGCGAATAACAAAGGTTTCATCTTGTCATCGTCTTTAAATTCCTTACGTGTGCTACGTATAAGTTGTCTTTCTTTTGTTAGGTCATCTAAACCTACACGTTCTACAACTCTAAAAAACTTTCCATTTGCTGTATGTTTAAAAGCTCTAATAAGAAAAGCTTCCGGTGCTTGTGTTACAGCTGTACTAAACAAAGCAAATGAACTATTACTTCTTCTCTGACCTGTTAAATCTCTAAAGCTATTAGGGTATATAGCTATTGTTGGTCTTATTTGTGCTGGAGGTAAATTCCTTAACTCTTCTGATTGTAAGTTTAAAGTAGCAGTTGATTGTATTTTTTTAGTTAAAACTAAATCACCGCTTTCTTGTATTACTGCACAGCTAGAAAGTAAAATTACCAACAGGCAAAGATATCGTTGTGGTATTCCCATCTGAATCCGTAATTGTTAAAGTTATTATTCCATCTTCTACGTTGTACACTATTGTGTTACCTTCTAGTGTAAGTGTTCCTGATTCAGAAGGTATTTCACCAAATAAATTTTCTACTAACTGTCTTGATAACTGTGAATATATTCTTGATTCTAAGTTTCTAATAAATCTGGCTAAAGTTGTGTTTTCTTTGTCTCTTTCTATCTGTTCTTGTAAAGCTTTTATCTCTGCTTTAAGAGCTTCTTTACGATTAAACTCTTGATTTTCTATAGTAAGATAATGTGAGCTAGTGTTATTACCATTAAAACTAGGGCTTTTAAATTTAAATACTATCTCATCTGATATACTATTAACAGACCAAAACATAATTAATATAGACCAAAAGAAAATACAAAACTTACAGTTTCTTAAAGTCTTATCGCTTTTAAATGTAGGTATTATTTTCATATTAAAATATATAACTAATTACAACCATAGACAAAGCCATGAATGCTAATACAAATACTTGTACTATAGATGCTATTGTTATTTGTTTCATAGGGTGTACATATATAACTTTTTCTATCCAGTCTTCACTAGGAGAAAGGTTTACTACTTGTAATATTTTTTTGTTAATCTTTTCTTTGGTCATCTCTATCTGCCTTTGCTATTTTATCTATATCTATTAAGTTAGGAACTCCTAACAATGTTTTTAATAACACATCTTGTCTAATACTCTGATTATCCATGGCTCTTACTCTATCTATTAAACTTACTATAATCCCGTACTGACTATCAAGCTTTGTAGATACTCTTTCTTCCATAGTATCTAGAGATGTTTGTACTTTATCATCTAAGGTATCTAGTTTAGTTTCCATCCCATCAATAATTCTATTAATAAGTTTCCATACAAACATGCCTAAACCTAAAGCTGCTGCAATAGGAAAACCTAGTTCAGTTATTAAAGCTACTGCATCCATTAGTCTTTAGAAGTGTTAGAAGCTCCAAAGTAAAAAGATATGACAGCACTTGCTAAACCACCAAGATACCCTAGTACAAGGTTTATAAGAGCTTCAGAGTTTTGCTCTGGTGGTTGTAGAGTAACAAGAAATATGTATCCCATAAATCCACCTACAACAGCTATGCCCATTATACGAGCTGTCCAGTCTTTACTAAAATTCTTTCTAGCATCTTGACCATCAGCTACTTCTAACTTAAATACATCTACATCAAGCTCTTTCATTTGAACTTCAAAGTTTTGTTCAGCTTTTTTAAGTTCTAACATTTGTTCTGGTGTAGCTTCTGCTAATCCTTTCTCTATAGACTTAGGATTGTTAGGTACACCTAAAACATCAGCTATCATATTAGCTGCCATCCCACCCATAGGTCCACCAAGAGCAGTACCTAATGTAGGAGCTACAGCACCTACTATATTTTTTAAAATATTTTTCATATTATATCCTCATATACTTTTTCTAACATTTGCTCAAACATAATTCTAAAACTATCTAAAGACACAAAAGCCATGTTTTGTTTTATTTGTATAATTCTATATACGTTGTAACACTCTTCTAATTGTTTTTCAGTATACAGAAGCATTTTGTTGTAATACTATATCTTGTAATTCTTTACTACGCCTACCTACTTGATTATACCAACGACTATCTTCCATTTGTTTAGCCATTTCATTCCAGTCATGTGCTCTACAAGCACCTAACATATTTTTAAATTTAGATAGTCTAGTACCGCTCAAGTTAAAACACATATTTACTAATACTCTTTGTATGTCAGATGGTAAATTATAAAATGCTTCTTCGGTTCCAAATACATGTATAGTTTCTGCTAAGTGTTTATTAAAGTCATCTTCAAAATACATATTAACAACTTCTTCAGATACTTTTGTACCTACTTCCCAATCATACTCAGGGTCTTCTGGTTGACATAAATGCCCTATACCAAGAGTTTTATATCCTAAACTATCTTTGTATATTTCTAATACTTTACCTTCGTGCCTAGTTATTTCTGCTTTACATAATTCTATATTCATACTTATTCTCCAAATCCTAGTTTATTCATCTGTTCAGAATAAGGAAGACCTGTAAAGGGGTCTACTCTATCTGACGGGTCTTCTTTAGTATAAGGAACTTGTTCCTCTCCTTTTACTAGCCCTCCTTCAACTTTAGTTTGTCTTAGTATTTCTTTTAATTTTTCTTCGTCTTTAGTAGGGTTACGTACCATTTCTACTAATTCTTTAGGTACAGTAGTTGTACCTATAGGTTTATCTTCATCTCCAGTAAACGATATATTTATCATTGGTAAAGTACTATATATTCTATTATACTTACCTACATAGTATTGTAATTCTTGTACTCCCATAGGACCCTGTACATTTTCATCTAAAAATTTCTGGTATTTTTCTTCAGAAGGAATATAAGGTTTATATCTATTTCTATTTAAAAATAAAATAGTTTCTTTATTTATCCCAGCTTCTTCTAAAATTCTTTTTGTTTTTAAAGGGTCTACATCAAAATATCTGGCAGCATCAACAGCTAACTTTAAATCTTTATAGGCATAGTAATGTTGTTTATTAGCTTGTGATAAACCTTTTAAAAAATCATTACCGTCTTTAGTTCTTCCTATGCCTATATTGTCAAATGTTTTTCTAGCATCGTCAAAACCTCTAAGATATTGTTTTGCTTTTCTTTCAAGGTCTCCTTTTACATCTACTTTTTCAAATCTAAAACCTGTTAAGTTAGCAATAACTTGCCCTGTTCTGGTGTATTCTTTCTTACCTACTGACCCTGCAGTTACTCCTTCTAAAAACTCAGCAAACTTACCATCTCCAAGTTTTTCATATTCGTCTCCCATAAAAGCTTTTGCTGTTTTAGGAACTTGTTGTAGTGCTCCCGGAACAAAAGGTCTATATAGTTCATATAAAGCTAACTTAGCTTTGTCTCCCCAGCCGCCTTCATCCCAGCCTTTAATAGGATATCCTTCAGAAGTCTCGCCTCTGTTAATATCCATGATTGCTTTTGTAAACATAGCTTCACTAAAAAAAGGTTTAGTATATTCATACAAGCCTTCTTTCATAGATTCTCCCATAACTCTAGCTAAATTTTCTTCTGTTTTTTCACCGTGAGCAAAATTAATAATAGCTGTTTGTAGCGGTCTTTTTATAGTGTCGTAAGGGTCTATAAAACTAAAATCATTTTTATATAAAGTACCTTCTTTGTCTCTATAAAAAATAAACTTAGAATTTTTTGCATAGTCATAAGGATTTAAATGTCTTATTCTTTCTTCTTCTTCATCGGTAACACCATGCCAATGTTTAGTTAATTCACTCAGTCCTTCGTTACCAAACATACCTACACCCATGAAGCCTCCTAGCCTACGGGCACCTCTCATTCTTGTTGCAGAAGCAATTCCTCCTCCGCTTAAAAACAATTCTCTTAGTCCTTGTTCTACAATACCATAACTAGTACGTACCATTTCTGCAGGAAAAGAAAAGTAATTACCAAAAGGTAATTTTCTTAACTGTTTAATACCTGTAGGTACTAGAGAGTAAGTAGGTACAGTATTTCTAACAATTTTTGCAGCTTCTTTTTCTAACCTTTGTAAGTATTCTGGGTTTTGTTTAATGTATTCATCGTAAGTAACTCTTGTGTTATAAGGTTGACCGCTTCGTTTACCTATACGTGTCCCTCTAAATGTAGTTCCTTTAGCTTGTTTTATTAAAGAATCTAACTCTTGTTCAAAACTTATAATTTTAAAAAAGTCATCTTCTGCTATATAAGCATCTTGTATATTTTGACCCCATTTTTTTAAAGTTTTACCTTTGTCTCCTAGTTTTAAAGTTGTATTATTTAAAAATCTTTCTACTCCTGAACCAGCAGATTCTTTCATTAACTCTTGAATATCTCCGTACCTAGCTCCTGTATTAACTAAATCTAAAGATACTAGTTTATTGTAGTAATCTAAAGCTTCTTTTTCACCTACGTCTTTAAATCTTCTATTGTAAATTGCTTTAGCAGCATCTTTACCTTTACCAGAAAAAGGATTATTACCATTAGCAAGAGTAAAGAAAGCACCACCGATAGTGTTTCTTAAATGAGTAATGTGATTTAAAACAGTTTTAGAAGCCTGTCCATAGCCTTTTAAAGCTAAGAAACTTTTATACCAATTAGTTTTATCTAGTTGACCTATTAAGCCTTGACGTTCTCCAAACATCATTGCCATTTCTTCTGTCATAAACTTACCGTTTAAAACACCGTATTGTTTTCCCCTTAAAGGGGTAGTGTATCTAATTCCTGTTTTAGTATCTACAAACTCTTTGTTAAAAACATGACCTTTTTTTCTTCTTCCTGATTGCCTCATTTGAAAAGCTTGTTGCTCTAAAGTAGGGTCTAATTTTTCGTCCCAGTATTTTTCACCTTGTATTTTATCAAATTTCTTTCTTACTCTACCTTTAAGTAAACCGTAAGCTTCTTGACTAAATCTATAATCTTCTATAAAAGAAGTTACTTGAGTAACACTTTTTAAAACATTAACAGAAGGACTTTTTATTTCTCCCATCAAATCTTTTAAAGGTTCGTCAATGTCTCCTTTACGTTTAAAAATACTTCTATTACTACCATAAAAATTATCCATACGTGCAAAATAATCATTTGAAGAATCTTTTGCAGCACTTCCTAGTATACCTTCTACTCTTGTCATAGCTTCATCTGTTAAAGCTACATCATCATAATCTTTAAACTTCTTTTCTTGCGATAACATTTTACGAATACTTGCTGTAGCTTTTAAAAAAACATCAGAGCCTTCTATTGCTTTATAAGCATCATCTGAACCGTTTACAAAAGCTTCTCTAAACTTTCTAAAATTTTTATATTTTTTATTAGCTATAGCACTACTTTCAAATATATCATAGCTAGTATGTAACCACTTACCTAAGTTTCCTTCTATCGTTTCTTTTAACTCTTTTGATATTTGATTGTTAGGCATCTGTAAAAATATTTCACTAAAATTATCTAACAAGGTTCTCATTTCAGCTATATCATTTCTTAACTCTTTAGGTACTTTATCAAAAGCATCTGTATTAAAACTTTTAAGATAGTCTTTGCCTAAATTCTTTTTACCATAGGGACTGTTTTTAAATTCTACAGCATCTTTATAAGCTTCCCATTGTGGTACAAACTCGTCATTCTTTAATGCATCGTTTACACCTTTTTGTATTTTTTCATCTATCTCTGTAGTTCCTAATTTTTGATACTTTTTTAATTTAGAATATTTAGTAGTTACATCTTTTATTTTTTTATCTAAACTACTAGAGAAGTTTTCTGCTGCGTCTGCCCATGCATTTTTAGCAGCTTCTGATTTATTAAATAATTCGAATACTTTCGGGGTAAAGTAACCTCTTGGTCTAAAAAACTCTTGAGCTCCTATGCCCAACCCAAATCTTCCCATGCCTAATTTACTAATTCCTCTTTTTAATTTATTACTAGAAAATTGCCATAGTTTTGAAACGTCTTCATCAGGTGCACTTTTTAAAGAAGGTAAATTTTCTGGAGAATTTTTAGAAGCTTTAGTTATTATATCTTTAAAACCTTGAATATCTAAAGAACCTTTTTCATGTTTTGCTTTAATTTCTTTTAAAGCTTTCATTAAATTTTTTTTATTTTTTACAGTTTCTTTTACAGCTTTACTACCATAATAAGCTGCAGGTAATCCTATAGCAAATGCAAGACCTTCTACTGCTAAACCAGCTCTGTTTTCTAATTCTGTTTTGTCTTTATCTGCTTCTAAGAATTTTAACATATCGTTAAGAGCACCTTCATCATCTCCAATAAACTCTCCTATCATATTAGCAAGCCTATCTTCATAAGGATTTACAGAAAACTGTACTCCTACTTCGCTAGCTAATGCTGCTCTACCTACGTTTGTAGTTCCTCTTAAAACTCTACTAGAATCTATAGTTTGTTTTAATTTTTTACCTTTATCAGTAGCTATGTAAGCTTTACCAACTTTATCTAGACCTTTAGTTCCTGCAAAAACACTTCCTAGAATAGCTGTAATATCTCTTATAATTTCTCCACCAGCATATTCAGGTTCTTTTATAACAGATACTTCTCTACCACCTCTATCAGCTTTAGTTACAGACTCTTCTCCTACAAAAGCTTTTAAACCAGTATCTATAAATTGCTCTTGTCTTTCTAATAATTCGTCATCTACTTCATAAAGATTAGTTTTATCTGCTATTAAATTAACTAAAGACAAACTTTCTCTGCTTACATCAGAAGCAGCTCCAGCTATTGTTCTTTGTGCGGATTCTAATTTAGGAGCCACAGCTAATCCAGCTCTACCTAAAACAGTTTTTTCTATTTCTTTTTTTGTAGCTTCGTCTATATCTGCATTTAAAGCATCTACAGATTTAATTATCTCATAGCCCGGTATCTTTTTTAAACCAAACTCTATAGCAGTTTTAAATAAATTTAAAGCTCTGTCTTCGTTTTCTTTTGAAAGCTCGTCTTCTTCTTTACGAAAAAATCCCATATCTTAACTCCTTAGACTTACATCTAATACGTCACTTAAGTCTTTTAAAGGATTAATTACATTTTGAAAAGTTTCTAATATTAATGATTGACTTTTTTCATTATCAGCTTGTACTCTTGCATCATAATCTTCTTGTGATTCATTTGTTCCTCTAGGAGAAGTTTTTACTATATTTATAAAGTCTTTAGAACCTCCAGCTAAAAAAGACTCTAATATTTTAGAAATATCAAGTTCTCCTGTAAGATATTTATTTGCCTCTTTACCTTGTGCTTGAATGCCAGACTCTATAAACTTAGAAAATTCTGCAACTGGATTAGAATGAACAGCTTTATTATTTTCTTTTTGATAAACAGACCATTCTTCTCTACCAAAAGAATTTAAAGTTGCGTTAAAAGAATTAATTAAAGGAGCACCTAAAGTAACTAATAGCTGTTCTCCACTTACAATTTCTTTTTGAGCTTCTGTATCTATAGTAACTCCAACAGTA
>Ga0181405_1000484_pt1 | contig 13808 bp, 16 predicted proteins | sample 28SPOviralmetaG_FD_130134 | JGI IMG/M metagenome (GOLD analysis project Ga0181405, IMG submission 130134) | Marine viral communities from the oligotrophic San Pedro Time Series (SPOT) site, San Pedro Channel, CA, USA - 28 SPOT_SRF_2011-11-29 | ecosystem: Environmental > Aquatic > Marine > Strait...
AAAATATGCATTTACACTAAGTGGAAAAAATATTAAACTTAAAGGATAATTAAAATTATATACTAAAATTAGGGGACCAATAGGTCCCCTTTTTTGTTAGTATGTATATACGATGGCAGATATAAAATCAATCATAAAGCAGGAATTTGTTAAATCAGCAAGCGATCCTGTTTACTTTATGAAAAAGTATTGTTGGATACAACACCCAACAAGAGGTCGCACTCAGTTTAACCTATACCCATTCCAAGAAAAAGTATTAGGGTTATTAAGTAAACATGATAAGTCAGTAATCTTAAAATCAAGACAGCTTGGTATTTCGACACTTTCAGCAGGTATAGCTCTACACATGATGTTATTCCAAAAGGATAAAAACATCCTTGTAATAGCAACAAAGCAAGAAACAGCTAAAAACCTAGTAACTAAAGTACGATTTATGTATGATCAGTTACCCAGTTGGTTAAAATTACCAACAATGGAAAATAACCGATTATCACTACGACTTAAAAATGGTTCCCAAATTAAAGCAGTATCTGCAGCAGGTGATGCTGGTAGATCAGAAGCCATTTCCCTTCTAGTAATTGATGAGGGTGCTTTTATTGAAGAAAATCGAATTGAAGAAATTTGGGGTTCCGCACAACAAACACTTGCTACGGGCGGTAGAGCAATTATATTATCTACACCTAATGGTACAGGTAACTGGTTCCATAGAATGTGGACTAAAGCCCAAGATGGTACTAGTGGATTTACCCCTATTAGATTACCATGGACTGTACACCCCGAACGAAACCAAGAATGGCGAGATAAACAGGATGATGAGTTAGGGGATAGAATGGCTGCACAAGAGTGTGATTGCGATTTTACAACCTCAGGTGATACAGTATTCCCTCCTGAAGTATTAAATCTTATTGAAACTACAATGATTAAAGACCCCCTAGAAAAAAGGGGTATAAATAATAGTTTATGGGTTTGGGAATATCCAGATTATACTAGACAATATATGGTTGTAGCTGACGTCGCTAGGGGTGACTCAAAAGACTATTCAGCATTTCATATTATAGACATTGAAACATGTACACAAGTAGCTGAATTTAAAGACCACATCCCTACAAAAGATTTTGGGCGAATATTATATAACATAGCAACTGAGTATAATAAAGCACTATTAGTAATTGAAAATGCAAATATTGGTTGGGCAGCAATTCAAGAAGTAGTTGATATGGGTTATGAAAATCTATACTACAGTCCTAAAGATGAAAAATTTACTCGTGATGCCGAAGCATATATTGCTAAAGGATATGATTTAATTGATAAATCAAAAATGGTACCTGGATTTACAATGTCTTTACGTACTAGACCTTTAACAATTGCTAAATTAGATGCATATATTAAAGAACAAAGTATCCAAATTTATTCAAGACGCACATTAGATGAATTAAGAACCTTTGTATGGAAAAATGGTCGACCAGAAGCACAAACTGGGTACAATGACGACCTAATAATGTCCGTAGCTACCGCATGTTACGTGCGAGATACTGCGCTCAAATTCGCTCAGCACGGGGTTGATTTAACCCGTGCTATGCTTGCAAATACAACCAAAGCAACTTATAATCCATTTTTTACTAATAACCCTATAAATGACCCTAAACAGGCTTATAAAATGAAAGTAGGGGGAAAAGATGAAGATTTGTCTTGGCTTTTAGGTTGAATATTTATACACATACACAATAAACAATAAATATGGCAGATACTAGCTTATTTACAAGATTACGAAGATTATTTTCAAACGACGTTATTATAAGAAACGTAGGAGGAAAACAACTTAAAGTAATGGATGTTGATCGCATCCAAAAATATGGTAACTTAGAGTCTAATTCACTTTATGATAGATTTACTAGATTACACAGACCTGTAGGTTCATCATTACAATATAACCCAACACTTAATTATTCTTCTATGCGACTTCAGTTGTATAGTGATTATGAAGCTATGGATTATGACTCATTAATTGCCCCAGCACTTGATATTATATCAGAAGAATCAACTCTTAAAAATGAATATGGTGATGTTTTAACAATTAAATCATCTAACGAGAATGTTAAAAGAGTATTACATAATTTATTTTATGATGTACTAAATATCGAATTCAACTTACCATCATGGGTTCGTCAGATGTGCAAATATGGTGATTTTTATCTCCACTTACAGATATCTGAAAAGTTTGGTATATATAATGTATTACCTCTTTCTGTATATCAAGTAGTAAGAGAAGAGGGTATGAACCCAGAAAATCCCAATTATGTTCAGTTTATTTTAGACCCTAATGGTTTATCACAATCTACCACTTATAGTGCTAGAAGAAGCGACCAAATGAAATTAGAAAATTATGAAGTCGCTCACTTTAGATTATTATCAGATGCTAATTATCTCCCCTATGGTCGTTCATATCTTGAACCAGCTCGTAAGGTATTTAAACAGCTAATTTTGATGGAAGATGCAATGCTTATTCACAGAATTATGCGTGCACCAGAAAAAAGAATTTTTTACATGAACGTAGGAGGTATTCCTCCAAATGAAGTAGATCAATTTATGGAACGCACAGTTTCTAGAATGAAAAAAACTCCATATATTGACCAAAATACTGGAGATTATAACCTTAAATTTAATGTCCAAAATATGACTGAGGATTTTTATATCCCAGTTAGAGGTAACGATGCATCAACTAAGATCGAAACTACAAAAGGTCTCGATTACGATGGTACAACTGATATTGAATACTTAAAGAACCGAATGTTAGCGGCCCTTAAAATCCCTAAGGCATTCTTAGGATACGATGAAAACCTCGAAGGTAAGTCAACGTTAGCTGCTATGGATATTCGTTTTGCACGTACTGTTGAGCGCTTACAACGAACTATTGTATCTGAATTACATAAAATAGCTCTTGTTCATTTATATACTCAAGGATTTGAAAATTCTGATCTAGTAGATTTTGAACTAGAACTAACAGGTCCCTCAATTGTATTTGAACAAGAAAAAACCCAACTTTATACAGATAAAATTACTTTAGCTAATTCTATTACAGATAAAAAAATCCTATCTACAGACTTTATTTATAAAAATATATTTAACTTATCTGATACTGAGATAGAATTTGAAAGAAATAAAGCATTAGACGATGCTGCCCATATATTTAGACTTAACCAAATAGAAAACGAAGGTAATGACCCTATAGAATCAGGAGAGTCATATGGTACTCCTCATGACTTAGCAGGTTTATATTCTACTAAAAGAGATAAAACTATAAAAGATGTTCCTAATGGTTATGATGAGGAAGGACCAGGTAGACCTGCTATTAAATTAAGCCGATATGGTACTGATCAAGCAAATATGGGAAGAGATCCTTTAGGAAAAGCAGGATTAACTGCTGATGATACTCCTAATAAAACTAATGATGTTTCAACGTTTGCATTAGAGGAAAATAGTAGAATTCTTAAAAAATTATCCTTTAAACGTTTAAAAGGTAAACAGTCCCTAACTGAAGATAATAAATCTTCCCTTTTAGATGAAAAAAACATAATAGATGAGTAATCTTCAGGGTTCCTCATATATTTATATAGGAATAAAACAATTCATGCATGAAAGCTAAGCACTCCAAGTACAAAAATACTGGGATATTATTTGAACTGTTAACGAGGCAAATAACCTCTGAGACTATTTCAAATAACTCACCAAAAGCTGTAAGTATCTTAAAAAAATTTTTTGGGAATAATTCTACATTATTAAAAGAATATCAGATATATCATGCTCTTATTAATAAAAGATTTAAAAAAGATGCTAGCGCCACAGTTCTTATTGAGACACTTATAAGTGCACATTCTAAATTAAATAAATCTGCATTAAGAAGAGAAAGATATAACTTAGTTAGAGAAATTAAAGATACATACAATATTGAGGACTTTTTTAAAGCAAAGATCCCTAATTATAAAATATATGCTAGCGTCTATAATTTATTAGAAAACCAAGATGCTAATCCACTTTCAATTGTAAACTCTAAAGTAGCTATTTTAGAGCACATTACAAATAAAAATCTTCCAAATAAACCTAAAAAAGAAATGGTTATGGAAGAATATGAAAAATTTGATAAAGAAACTAGAGCATTAACTTATAAGATGTTAATGGAAAAGTTCAATGATAAATATTCAGGCTTAGCAGATAACCAAAGAATTTTATTAAAGGAATATGTTTATAATGTTTCAAACAGCCCTAAACTTAAGGCCTTTTTAAATAAAGAAATAGAAATAGTTAAGTCTGAAATAGAAACCCTATCTGAAAATGTTGATCAAGTTACTAAAATTAAACTTAATGAAGTTAGAAGCTTAATTAAACCTTTATGTAAAAAATCATTTGTACATGATGACAATGTAATTAATCTCCTTAATTATTATAAGTTAATTAATGAATTAAAAAATATTTAATCATGAATATTGAAGAACTCAGATCCCTTATTCGCGAACTTATTACTAATGAGTTAGATGAAGCCAATACTACAGGTACTGGTACTTCTATTAGTACTGGTTCTAGTGAAGCATATGCTACACCTCGAGCATTTGGGGATAATAAGAGAAAAAAGAAAAAGGGATATATGGGGTATAAAGAAGTAAAATAAAAGTTATGGCAAGAAAAATTAACGCATTCGATTTTGAAAAGGGCGACCATAAAGTATCCCGCCCAGGTGTACACGCTAAATCTAAACACAGTAACCATAAAGGTTCAAAAAATTACCGTAAACTAAACAGAGGACAAGGAAGATGAATAATTTAATCGTAGATATAATCCCATTAAAGGTTGACCGTTTATTAGTTGAATCATCAATTAAATCTGGTGGACCTCTTATGGTAGAAGGTATCATCCAAAGAGCCGGTGTTAAAAACCATAATGGACGTATTTACGAAAGAGAAATTCTTGAAAGAGAAATGGAAAAATATATGGAAGGTCCTGTTGCTGATAATAATGCATTAGGTGAACTCGATCACCCTGACTCTTCTGTTATTAATTTAAATAACGTATCTCATAAAATCAACAAATGTTGGTGGAATGGAAATGATGTACATGGTCAAATAGAAATCCTCCCCACACCCGCAGGGAACATAGCAAAATCCTTATTTCAAGCAGGAGTACCTGTTGGTATTTCATCTCGTGGAATGGGTTCAGTTGAAGAAAATACAGATGGTGTTTTAATGGTACAAGAAGATTTTGATTTACTATGCTTTGATCTAGTATCTACCCCATCAACACCTGGTGCTACATTAACTCCTCAACAATTAAGAGAAGGCATTCAACCCTTAATAACAAATTACACTAAAGTAAATAACATTATCCGTGATATCATTTGTGATAACACAGGAATGTGTAAGTGTTAATCGTTACCTAAAAAACCTTTAATAAAGTGGTAAATAAAGATAGCCGATGCTAAAGGCCATCCTAATATAACCCAAAATCTGTCTGACCATTCCATAGGGTATCCTGCCTTTTTAATAGCTTTCTCAAGCATAGCTGCTATTATAACCCCAATTAAAAAGTAAGTACATACTGTTTGAAGGTCAGTAATATCTTCAATAAATGCTACAGCCAATAATTCTAATGGATTCATAATATAAATAGTTTTCCATAAAGATACGATAAAATTTTTGGTTTTCCAAATTTATTTTATATTTATTTAAGAAGCATACACTATATTAAAATAGTGTCCCTGGATTTTAAAACAAATCCCTATTAGAGATAATAAAATCTCTATTTCCTGTATTTATATTTACTGGAGGCCTAAAAAAACTATTTAAAAATGGCTGAATTATTAAAAGAAGCAATCGCTGATGCGAAAGCTGTTAGAGAAGTAGCTTTACAAAATGCTAAAATGGCATTAGAAGAAGCATTCGACTCTAAAATTAAAAACATGCTCTCTGCTAAACTAGCAGAAGAGATTGAAGAAGATGTCGAACTCGAAGAAGAGTACGTTGAAGAAGAAGTTGATACCACTGATGAAGCGGTAGATACAACTGAAGAAGGTATGTCTTATGATGAGGACGATAAAAAGATGGACGAAATGTCATACGATGAAGATGACAAAGTAGATGAAGAAATCAACCTTGATGAACTTATGGCTGAGCTTGAAGAAATGTCATACGATGAAGATGACAAAGTAGACGAAGCAAAAGACGATGACGACATGAAGGAAGGTAAAAAAGATGATGAAAAGATGGAAGAAGGCGAACAACTTGATGAAATGGTAGGCTTAGGTATTGTTGCTAGTATAGCTGCGGCTGCTGGTGGTATTGAAGCTCTCCTAAAGAAAGGACGCGCTGGTCAACTTTCAGGCAAAGCCGAAAAAGTTTTCCAAGCAATAGATGGTATGGCTGCTGGTGCAGGTGCCGCTCGTAGAAGCGAAGGTACAGAAGAAACTAACGAATCTATTGACATCGACGCTTTAATTTCTGAAATCGAATCTGATCTTGAAGAAGGTAAAAAGAAAGAAGATAAAGAAGATGATGAAAAGAAAAAAGTAAAGGAAGAACTCGCTGAGGCTCTTTCAACTGTTAATTCTTTAAAATCTACTATTTCTGAAATGAACCTTTTAAATTCTAAACTCCTCTACTGCAACAAACTATTCAGAGCTAATGCACTTACTGAAGCCCAAAAAGTTAAAGTAATTGATGCATTAGACAAATCCTCTACTACAGGTGAAGCTAAATTGGTATTTGAAACACTTCAAGAATCATTTAATTTTACAGGTGTAGAAAAAAGAGCAATTCAAGAAGGTTTAGGGCGTGCCTCTAAAGCTGCTGGTGTTGCTCCTAAAAAGGTTATTACGGAATCCGTTGACGAGACAGTGTCAAGATTCCAAAAGCTCGCAAATATTAACAATTAAAATTAGAAAATATGAATGTTAACACATTATTAGAGGGCGCTTCTCCACTTCAACACCAACAAGCAGAATCTGCTAAGTTGGCTAGTAAGTGGGAAAAGTCCGGTCTCTTAGAGGGTCTTAATGCCCACGAGAGCGAAAAAGCAAATATGTCTGTTTTGCTTGAAAATCAAGCTAGACAGTTAGTAAATGAAGCTAACCAAGCAGGTACAGGTACTAGCATTACTGCTGGTAGCTCAGAAGCATGGGCTGGTGTTGCTCTTCCATTAGTACGAAGAGTATTTGGTGAAATCGTAGCTAAAGACCTTGTGTCTGTTCAGCCTATGAACTTACCTTCAGGCCTGATCTTTTACTTAGATTTCCAATATGGTCAAAACCAACCTGGCTTTACGGCTGGTGATTCATTGTATGGTAGAAATAGCACAGAAGGTGTAGAAACTACTGACATCACTAAAGGTTTATATGGAGCAGGTAGATTTGGTTACTCAATCAATGAAACTTCTTCAGTATTACCTCAACAAGCTGGTGCCGCTAGCACAACTGCTGCTACCACAGCCTCTGCTGATTTTACAGGTATTTTAAACTTAGATACTGAATTCTCTGCTTCTAAAGTAGGAGACTTTGGTGCTATTGGTGGTAAAAAAGTAGTAACGTTATCTTTCCCAACTGCTTCGTTAGTTGATTTTGATCCTGAAGGTGTAAGAGCATTTAAAGTAACTGCTGCTAGTAACTTACCTGCTGCTAATACATTCCCACAATTTACTAGAATAAATGGTGGTCAAATTGAATTTGTAGTAGAACAAACTGCTGCAGATACTACTTTAGGTGATGTCACTGTTACTTACCAGAAGGGTCCAGATAACCTCAATGATAGAGGCGATTTTGAAGACCAAAATGGTGCTACTGACGGTGTTTCTGGCCTTGATATCCCTTCAATTGATGTTAAACTGAACAGTGATACTGTTACAGCGAAAACACGTAAATTAAAGGCTCAATGGACACCAGAATTCGCTCAAGACTTGAATGCTTACCACAGCATTGATGCTGAAGCGGAATTAACGTCTATTCTTTCTGAGTACATCTCAATGGAAATCGATCTCGAAATCCTTGATATGTTGATTAGAAATGCCGATACTACTGAAAGATGGAGTGCTAAAGTTGGTCGTGAAGTAAATTCAGCTGGTGCCTTTACTCAAGCTGCTGAGAACGAATACTACACTAAAATGTCTTGGTTCCAAACTTTAGGCATTAAGCTCCAGTCTGTTAGTAATAAAATTCACCAAAAGACTCTCCGTGGAGGTGCCAACTTTATGGTTGTTTCTCCAACGGTAAGTACAATCTTGGAATCAATTCCTGGATTCGCTGCTGACTCACCTGGTGACTCTAACAAGTACGCTATGGGTGTACAGAAGATAGGTGCTATTAACTCACGCTACACTGTTTATAAGAATCCTTACATGACAGAAAACGTGATTTTGATGGGTTACAAAGGAAACCAGTTCCTCGAAACAGGTGCTGTATTCGCTCCTTATATTCCATTAATTATGACACCACTTGTGTACGATCCAGTTTCCTTTACTCCGCGTAAAGGAATCATGACTCGTTACGCAAAGAAAATGGTTCGCCCAGATTTCTACGGAAAAGTCCTCTGTGCTGATCTTAACTTAGTATAATAGAGTTATTATTATAATAATAAGAAAGGGCCGCGAAAGCGGCCCTTTTTTATATGTATGATTGTATAAAACTTAACCCCTAAAAATTAAATATTATGGCTGAATTATCTAAAAAGATGTTAACATCAAAACATGTAACCAACAAGCAAACAAATTCCGCTTTTAAAAACCTGATTGATAGTGTGCAACTTTTATCCCCAGGAGAAAATACACTCCCTACTTCAGACCCAGCAGTAGCTGGAAATCTATTCATTACAGGTTCAGCAGGAGCTAATCTAGGCGACATTACAGGTAGTGGATTTGCATTACTTTGTGTATCACAAGGATAATATTTGTTTAAATTTAATTTAAAAAGCCGCGAAAGCGGCTTTTTTTTATATGTATAATAGACAAACGTTTTAAAAACTAATTAGCATGGCTAAAACAAATATTGAAAAAACCCCACCTAAAGGGGCAGTTAGGTTTTCTATTTCTCTTTCAGAAGAGCAAAAATTAGCTAAAGACCAAATTCTTCAACATCCTTTTAACTTTATTATTGGGAAAGCTGGTAGTGGAAAAACTTTATTAGCAGTGCAAGTAGCATTAGATATGTTTTTTAAACGAAACGTAAATAAAATTGTTATTACACGTCCTACTGTATCTAATGAAGATAATGGTTTTTTACCGGGTTCATTAGAAGAAAAATTAGAACCTTGGTTAATCCCCATTCGTTCAAATATGCGTAAAGTATATAATAAACCTGATATTTTAAGTAAAATGGAAAGTAATGAAGATATTGAATTAGTATCACTTACTCATTTTAGGGGAAGAACATTTGAAAATGCTGTGTGTATTATTGATGAATTCCAAAATTTATCCAAACAACAATTAAGTATGTGTTTATCTCGTTTAGGTAAAGGTTCAACAATGATATTCACTGGTGACAGCCAACAAATTGATTTAAAATTTAAAAACGATTCAGCTATACATGAGGTAGCTAAAGTTCAAGGATCAGATTTTGTAAATAAAACCATACTTAAAGAAAACCACAGACACGAAGCTTTAGATTCAATATTTGAGTTATTAAAAGATTACAGTTAATTGTATCTTTTTATATTTATAACCAAATACTAATATTTATGGCATCTATTACTATCTGGCCTGGCTCTGCTTCATTTTCTAATACAACAAACCCAACACCTTTTGGGTTTTACGATACTGATACAGATTTTACATCTTCTGCTGACCAAGTAGCAACATGGTGCGCACAAAGGTTAGGATACCCCATAGTAGATATCGAACTACAAGCGGTTAATTTCTTCACAGCGTTTGAAGAGGCTGTAACTACATATGCACAATATGTTTATCAATATAAAATAATTGAAAACATGGGATCCCTTGAAGGATCCACTACAGGTAGTAATTTAAATGACCAATATATCCAACCTAATTTAGGTAATACAATTGCTATTGCTGAACAATATGGAACTGAAGCAGGAACGGGTGGAAGTATAGAGTATAAAAAAGGCAATATAAGCATATCACAGGGTCAACAAGAATATTCACTCACAGATCTATGGACAAATATAAGTGAGTCGGGTAACCCCATAGAAATTAAAAAAATATACCACTATGCCCCACCAGCTATTTCAAGATATTTTGATCCTTATGCTGGTACAGGCACAGGTATTCAATCTTTAATGGAAACATTTGGGTTTGGTAATTACTCTCCTGGTGTAAACTTTATGTTAATGCCTACTTATTATGATGTTTTAAAAGTACAAGCAATCGAATTAAATGATCAAATTCGTAAATCAGCATATAGTTTTGAATTAATTAGTAATAGTAAATTAAAGCTATTTCCTATACCTAATAGGAATGAAACTTTATATTTCGATTATGTTGTTAAAGAAGACAGAAATAATCCTGTAAGAAATACTAGTAAAGGATTAGTTACTAATATATCTAATGTACCATATTCCAATATAAGTTATACTACTATTAATACCCCAGGAAGACAATGGATATTTAGGTATACACTAGCCCTTTCTAAAGAAATGCTTTCTAGTATTAGAGGTAAATATTCATCAGTTCCTATTCCAGGTTCTGAAATTACCACCAATGCCGGGGAATTAAGGAGTGAAGCAGCTAATGAAAAAACTGCACTTATTGATGAATTAAAAGCAATGCTTGAAGAATCATCAAGAGTTAAGTATATGGAAAGAGATGCCCAAATAGCACAAAATGCACAAGATACTTTTACAAAAGTTCCTTATCCAATATATATCTACTAATGATTAAACTAAAAAACATATTAGCTGAAGCCCTTAACATATATTCAGTAGATATCATAATAGTATCTGATAAAGATGCTAATATTACAGATGTATTTGATGGAATGAGAGCTATTAGACGTATTACTATTGTAAGGAGTAATACTTCAGATGAACGTGAAGCTAAAAACCGCAGTAGAACTGATGGTAAAGAAGTTCACACAGCAACAATTAAATTTGTAGCAGGTCAAGATCCTAAACAAGATTTAGAATTTTTTAAAACCACTATGTTACAAAGTGATAAAGGAGACCCTAACAAGAGAATCCCAGGTTTACGCCATGTAGTGTTTAAACCCGAATCTTTAACTAAATTATAATGCCATTATTTGGAGGAAATAGAGATATATCCCTATTCAGAACAATGAATAAAGAACTGATTAATGATATTATTCAGACTGAAATAGGCTTTTATAAATTTGTATTACAAGATTCTGATTCTAATATATATGGTGAATCAGAAAATAAAGTATATTATGAACCTATGTTGATTCCTTCTTTAATTACTAGAGAAGACCAAACATGGAATGAAACTGATTTTGGTCCTGACTCTACTCAACAAATGACATTTGCTTTTTTAAGAGCAACTTTAGTAGAAAAAAATTTAGTACCTGAAATTGGTGATATAGTATTATTTAATAATGATTATTTTGAATTTAATAATATTATAGAAAACCAATTCTTTTCAGGCAAAAATCCAGATTACTCAATGAATAAAGACACAGATAATTTTGGTGTTTCATTATCTATTATATGTAAATCTTCTAAAGTAAGAACAGAACAACTTAAAACAGTTCCATTAAAATCAGGAATATACCCATCTACAGTTAAAACTGAACAAACTATTGCTAATCCTAGGAATCAACTATATAGCTAATGAATAATAGAATAACAAAGAAGCCTAAAGTTAATAGACAATATCAATTATCTCAACAAGCTATAGTTGATAATGCAATAGACCAAGGGGGATCACCTGAAATCCCAGCACTTGCTTTGGGGCCAGACATTAGACCTAACCAAAATAGAGGCAACATAGTTAGTAAAAACGATTCAAAAACTAATTATAACTTTAATTTAGGATTAGAATCTATAGATGAGTCTATATTTTATTATTTTGAAAACATTATAAAACCCTCAGTTTTATCAAATGGGGATTTAATAGATGTACCCGTTATTTACGGTTCAGGAGAAAGATGGAAATTAGCTCAAAAAGATGGATTTTATAGAGATAAAAATGGTAAAATTCAAACACCCCTTGTTATGCTTAAAAGGGAAAGTATTGAAAAACGTAGAGATTTAGGAAACAAATTAGATGCTAATTCTCCCCAATTATATATTACCCACCAAGAAAAATATACTAGAAAAAATTCATATGATAGGTTTACATTATTAAATAATAGAATCCCTAAAAAAGAATTTACAGCTACGGTAGTACCTGATTACATTAATTTAACATATAATGGTATTATATGGACAGATTATATTTCCCAACTTAATAAAATCATTGAAGCAGTAAACTATGCTTCTGATTCATATTGGGGGGATCCCGAAAAATTTAAATTTATGGCTATGATAGATTCATTTAATAATATTAATGAATTATCAAATGATGATGGAAGAATAGTTAGAGCTAATTTTAGTTTAAAACTTCAAGGGTATATTGTTCCTGATAATGTTCAGAAAAAACTAAAAGAACAAAACACTAGATATTTTAGTAAAGCTCAAATTATTTTAAACCAGTCTACAACAATTATTGATGAACCTGGAAAGAAACTCCAATCTGTAAAATCCACAGGTGGAGGTGGGGGCAGTATTACTAAAACAACTATTAATAATACTAATGTAGGGCAAGATGATGATTGGACAACAACATCTGAACTTTTAGTTAATGGAAACAACAGAAACGTCCAAATTAATAATGCTTATTTAACAGTTGATATAGGAAATACTAAAACTGAAGATATTTTTATAATTAAAAAAAATAATGAAGCCCAACTTACAGTAAATAATAACGGAATTTTATCTTTAAAAAACTTTGATAGCTTTCCTGATGTAGTTCCTGAAGGAGGATTTTTAATAAAAAATAATGAGTTCTATGTAGGAGTTTGATATGTATTATAGAATAAAACTCCTAGTTATGTCTACATTTAAAGAAATAAAAAATAAACTAAAATTTACTCAAAACGATCACTTCCAGGATATTCCACCTTCACCAAAGGTTAAAGAAAAAACAACAGATCAAATATTTGAAATAGAAGAAGCACGATATATGTTAAATTTAATAGCAAATAGTGATTTTAAAGGACGTGATATACAAGTTGTATACGATATAGCTTTTAAGCTTCAAAATATTTTACAAACTATAAACGATTAAGATAAATGGCAAATTGGAAAAAAGTATTAGTCTCAGGCTCAGCAATTGAAGTCAGAAACATAACTGCTAGTGGCCTTCCCGAAAGTACTGCAGGCTCAGATAAAATAGTAGTAATTAATACTACAACAGGTCATTTATCATTTACATCTTCAGCTGCGGGTGGTGGTAGTGGAGTATTTGTAGACCAAGGGGATTTTGCTAATACCGGGGATGGCAATGAAAAAAGTATCTACATAACAGGATCTGTTTTACAATCCTCTCCGGATACAGCCCCTACTGAAATAAGAGGAGCCTCTTCTACAAATACAAATTATGCCCTAATTGTTAGCCAATCTGCATATTTTAGTAATCATAATGTTGGCCACCCAAATAATTTAGCCTGGCAATCTAATTTAGCAGGATCTATATTTAACAACTATGATGCTAATACTGATGTAGCAGAAATTTTAAGGACATTTGCAGGACTTATTAGTTCTTCTAATAGTGATTTAGTTGCTTCTCCTACTGCTTTAGCTACTAAATATACGGGATATAAT
>Ga0181405_1000487_pt1 | contig 13781 bp, 3 predicted proteins | sample 28SPOviralmetaG_FD_130134 | JGI IMG/M metagenome (GOLD analysis project Ga0181405, IMG submission 130134) | Marine viral communities from the oligotrophic San Pedro Time Series (SPOT) site, San Pedro Channel, CA, USA - 28 SPOT_SRF_2011-11-29 | ecosystem: Environmental > Aquatic > Marine > Strait...
TCGTAAATATATCATTATTTTGAATTTGAAGTGTATCACCCTCTTTAACAGTTTCAATAATCTCTCTCAACACAACGTCTTGAGAACCGGTTCCTTTGTAGAAAATAATTTCAACAGTGTCACCGATCTTAGGAGCTTCTGTAAACTCAATTTGAGAACCACCTTCAAATATGTAACCTTTACCGGGAACCTGAAGAATATTATTTACAAAGACGATAATTACATCTTGAACATTTACTTTGGATCCTTTACCTGCAACAATTGAAGTAACGACTCCATCAATTTCAATTGGGAAGTTAGTTCTACTTCCATTGATGAATTTTTCAATATTATCAATGACCTGTAACTCACCAACTGACCATCCAGTAAATTCATCACTTACTATCTCTGCAATATCAATCTTAAATTCATTGAATGTTTTACTTGTATCAGTGGGAATACCAATTGTGCCACCAATAGCAACAGTTAGTGATTGATTATTACCATAACCATACCCTGTATTTTTGATTGTAAAATCAATTACACTTGATCCTTGACCAACTACTATATCAATTTTACCACCGGTTCCTACACCAGCAGAACTTGAACTATAAATTAATGGAATGTTGCTGTAACTTAGTGGATCATCAATAATCACCAGAGGTGGATTAGTTGATGTATAACCAGTTCCCGGATTTGTAATTGCAATACTTACGATATTTCCACCACTTATAGTGGCGGTTCCAATATTAAATTTATTGGATCCACTGAGAGAGGTAGTAGCAACTCCTACATTTACAGTGGTTTGAATTCCTGCCCTATATCCTGAACCACTATTTCCAATACTTATTGATTGAATTGTTCCGGCAACAGAAACTGTGGCAGTTGCACCAGCAGCAACAAGAGGTTGATAACCAAATCCTTCAGTAGAAGAAACTGAAACAATTATTCCCCCAACAGGAACGTTAGAAGTTCTTACATCCGCTGTAGTTGAGACTGCAGATCCTACAAATGAAATTGAGGTAATTCCTGCATTTTCTGATAGTGTGTATTGTTCGAGTTGATCCGCAGGAGCAATTACACCTGTTATTCCACCAGGAGTTTGGAAGGTATCATTTACAAGAATGATAGCATTCTCAGTTGCAATTCCAGTAACATTAGAACCATTAGATTTAAGAGTAAACTCTTTTTTAGATCCGTTAAATTCTTGAGATAAATCATCAAAAACATAATTTTCGTGATATGCATCATTTGAGTCATTCACAACACCGCTTCTAAGGAATATTCTTCCTTGGAAACTAGAACTGGTTGTTATGCCGGTCCAATCTCTTTCGTCTGGTGGATTAGTATCAGCACCTAATGGTTTATTACCAAATGGAGCATCTACAAAATTTAATACATTATTTACAATGTTATAATTACCGATGACTTTTGTTACTAAAGCTCCCGTAACTGCAGCACCAACACCTGTTCCTAACCATCCTCTTCTTACAATTAAGTTATTTGTTTGTCCAATACCAACACCATCAACTCTTATAATTTCATTGCCAATTTTAATTAAATCACTACCAGAAATTGAAGTAATTCCTGTCAACCTAAGACTATCATCAGTGGTTGTTAATTTAACAGCAAGTGTCGTAGTAACTGCAGTAGAAACGATAGGAGATTGAATTATATTGTCAATTGCAATTAACCCTTTGGCATTTTTATTTGTAGCAACAAATCTATGCGATGTTCCTATTCCTACACTTGTCAAGTTAATTGCTTCAGGAACTGGTTTTAATGCATTTTCAGCACTAGATGCAATTTTAATTTTATCATCAGTTACCTTGACTACAAACAAATCGCCTGGAAGTGAAGTTGTAGTTCCAATACCAACGAATGAAGTGCTAGAAATACCAATTGCCATGGTTGATCCAGCACCAGCGTGATTATATTCAATCTTTTCACCCGTGACAAAGAAGTGATTTGGAAGAGTAATAGTATTTGTGGTCAAGTCAATAATACTTGAATCATTTCCCTCAAATGATCTTTCAAAAATTGGAGTGGTTTCGTGTGTTAATTCAAACGCTCTCTTAATGTCTCTTTCAGTTCCTTCATATGTCGCAAATCCTGATTCAATAACAGCATTATTAAAATCAATTTCATCTTTGCCATCATCTTGATGTCTCAATGCATTCATATAGACGTTCACAACAGTGTTTATACTAGCTGCGGGTGTGAATGTTAATTCAGTTATTCCAGTAGCAGAAACTCTTGTGCCAAATGTTCCAAGACCAACAGAAGTTCCAACTTCTCCAAATTCAGTATCATAGGTTTCTGGAGTAGTCCCGTCATCGGTAAAATCATCAACTGCGATGATTTCAGTCATCATATACTGATTATTTGATGTATCTGCAACTTGAGCAACAAAGTATGCTACATCGTAAGTATCTGGATAAGAAGCAACAGTATGGATACCAGGAGTCCCTGAGGAGGAGATACTGGTTGTTCTAGACTCAATTCTGGCATGTTTCATATTATGAGTTCCAATACCAGTAATACCTGCGGTTGCTAAACCAACTTGAATGGTATTGACTACACCAGTTGTTCCTATTCCAACACCAGAGTTGGGATGGAATATAACGTCAAGATTTGAACCATTGAATGTAGCACTATAAGTTCCAAGACCAACATCAGCATCATCATTACTACCTGTCGTGGTCAATTGACCATATTCAAGTAACTCTATATCAGTTCCATTATGGACAATATTTAAATTATTATATTCAAATTCATTAGTGCTAATATCAGGTGTAATTTCAACTAATACCTTAACAGAATTATGGGTGTTAGCAATACTAACGATCGTTGTTGCTCCAATTCCAGAACCAATTGTTACACTATCTGTTTCGATGATAGACGGTCCAACTGCAGTGGTTCCAGTGCTCAGTAGATTATCATCTAGATTATATGAAATAGCAGCAATTTGATAATCATTAACCTTAAACTTTGTTGGGAAGAATTGCAATTGTCCATCCGTTCCAGAAACGGTGAAGTCAAATGATCCTTGATCATAAGTGCTTTCAACTCTTCCATATTGGTTGATGTAACCACGGGAACCATCATGAATAAGATCAACAATCATTAACTGTCTTTGTGCAGTAAATCTACTGTCTCTAACATATGTGATATACTTCATTGCTCTTCTTGATGCAAGAGCAAAAGTGTTAACTATACTAAAGGCAGTTGGTCTAGGATCACTATTAAATTGAGAACTTAAATCGTCAATTAAAAGAACTCTATTTCCAACAGATTCAAGGAAATCTTGAAGGATTCTACTAGTAAATCTAATTTCTGTAGATAATACTTTATCTCCAACATTTAAGAAGTTTTCACTTACTACATCAAAATCATATACACAATTTAAATCTGCAAAACCAACTGCATCAATAACTTGATCAATCACAGTTTGATCAGTAGAAATTCCAACACTTACGCTAGTAACTGACTCAAGTTGATAATCAGCAAACTTTTTATATCCGAGTGTGTGATTTGTAGATGAAACAACATCATTCCAAGTTTCAAGAGGAACTCTTGAACTTAATGAATATGCAAATGTTTGATAGTAATCACTATCTTGAAGTCTCTGCATATTTGTATTCAAGAATCCAGAGTCGTCTTGATGACCCCTCAAAGTCTTAGATATAGCACCCATCTTGAGATAAGACTCATATGATCTAACAGATAATGCTATTCCTTCTGTTCTTGAAGCAGATCCTCTAATAACTTCATTTTCAACAAAAACTTGCTTTGACTCAATTCTTAATGTATTTGTTTTTTTGTCCCAGAAGTTAACTATACCCTCTGCAGAATCACTCTTTACAATTTCACCATTAAAGAATTCATTTTGCCTAAGAATAGAAGTAAATGATGGGAAATATCTTTCTGGAATAATTCTTGCACCAACAGAGTTGGGAGCATCATATAGTCCTGGTGATAAAATTCCACTTGGAAGATTACCTGACATGCTGTAAGTTACAGATCCAATTCCTCCAATGTTTTCATCAACCTCTGTAATTTCAAATAATTTGTAGTCAAAACCCTCGGAATTGTAACCAAGTCCAGTTGATCCAATACCAATACTAACACCTTCAACAAGAACCTTATCTCCGACTCTTAGTGGGAAAGTGTCTCCAGTGCTAAATCCAGTATTAAGACCAACAGTGACATTTTGAGTAACAGTATTGAATCCAACAGTTCCAATACCAATTCCATTACTATTTTGACTGGGGCGAATGATCGGATTTACATTACTAATTCCTCTAGCATTATTAAGTATCTTTACGTTTGTATCACCTAAACTATAAACAAGATCAGCGTCTTTTATGTGTTTTTTAGTAACCGCATCTATGACAACTGGTTTTGGTGCGACAGTATAACCCCTACCCGCAGATACAATACCGACGGATGCAAGAGAGTTTAATGACTCTATAGTGACAACTTGAGGTATGTTTGTGCTTGGTTTTAGTGTTGGGTCTGATGGAAAATCAAATCCAATGTTAAGAATCTTAGTTGTTTTTATTTTCCCTATGGATTCACTCTCAACTGATATAATTGCTCCAGATCCTGTATCAGTTGTGCCGACTCCTACTATTGTTGAGATACCAGGAACAGAATAATAATTTCTTCCACCATCAATAATTGAGAATGAATTAATAGCCCCATCAGTATGTGTGCAATCAGTTGTATAATTTAACTTGGAAGTTGTTCCAGCATATGATACTTTTTCTGGAATTTTCGCAACAAAATAGTTAAAGGAATTTGTGGCACCAACAGAGACAGCAAATCTTCCGTTGAAATTACTTTCACTTACTTTAATTTGATTATATGAAGTAACAGTATTATCATCAATAATACTACTCTTTACCTCTGGAACATCATTCTCTTCAATAACATCTAAAGAGTAGTAAAGTTGCTCGGGAATATCTGAGTTGACTGCAAGAGAAACCTTCGCATTAGTATCAATTCCAACTCTACCACTTCTTGTAACTTCAAATGTTTTTTTCGTAAAACTTGTATTCCAGATTGTATTGTGGTCTTCATCAAGATAGAAATTTAACTCAAATGCAGGATAACTCAATCCTTGATTTTTATAAGAAAGTGAAGAATCTGATAAATCAAATTCAACTGTAGATTCTTTATATACATCAATTTTTGGATTGATTGGATTAATTGTTCCTGATGAAGTACTGGCAATTCCAACAGTTTGTGGTTTTTCTAATTTGGATTCATATTCTGTATTTGAAAGTTTGAATGAGTTTTTATCAATTTTTACTATGTAATAAATTGCGTTATTTGAAAGACCTATCGCAGGAATCGAAGCAGTATGAATAATTTTTTCGCCAGTTTCATAACCATGATTATTGATTGTAATTGTATTTGTTGATGTATTAACACCATCTGCAGCAAAATCTTTTGGATTTACAACTACTCTTCTATTAAAATCATTATATTTCAGCGTCACAGTAGTGGAGATTGATGGACTTACATCAATATCAACCTCATGTCTACCTTGAATACCATGTGCTTGTTTGGTTTGTACAGTAACTTGATTTCTTTCTAATTTTGCCGTAATAACTGAAAAATTAGTTTTGAAACTGTGATAAACACCTGTTCCAAATCCAGTGAAGAAAAGCGTGCTTGTATTTCTATGAGTTGATGCAATACCAACAAAAGAACCGTTAGTTCCTATTCCAACTTTAACAGTTGCAATTCCAATTACATCATTTGAAATTTTAGCCACAAACAAGGTTTGATCATCTACAAGAGTCGATGCTGAACCAACATTATTTAAAACATCAATACCGCTTCCATTTCCAGGAGAGTATGTTAATTGATCTCCAGTCTTAAGTCCATGCTCTTTAATGTAAATTCCTTTAGTTGGAATGTCAACTCTTGTGATTCCAGCACCAGGATTGGAAAATACAATTGTAGACCCAATACCAACTCCAACTGCTGTTCCGAGTCCTACGCTCTCAGATGGATTAAAATAATTTTGTTTATTTAATCTAGGAGCATATGTTGTATTAAATCCTGCAGATACTGTAAGTCTTCTTGGATCTTCGAGTAGAATACTTGTAATAGTGTGAGATGCACCTACTACACCATTGATACCCCTAAGAACTCTTATTCTTGAATTTAATATATCAACGTTTAATACTTTTACCTGCTCAGTTCCGACTTTTAGAATATCATTTTCTTTTATTTGTGGATAATCTAAATTACCAGTAACTCTAATATATGTAACAATACCAGTTACTCCAACTGAACCAATTCCTGATGATAATGTACCAACACCAACTATTGTTAACCTATTTGAAGAAATTCCTGCAGAATAAAATCCTGCAATTTTAGAGGATGTTGTTGATAATCCTGATATAACGATATTGTCAAATTTCTTAAAGTTATGAGGATTATCTGCTGAAATAATGTACTGATCCTTAGATCCTGGATATATCTCAACATTATTAATTGTGCTTGTGGCAACACTCACACTTTCAACTTGTTTCCCTTTCAATGTTGCAACTTTAGCAATTGCACCAATCCCTTTTGTGTTGTTGTTGTTAAACTTAATTTTATCACCAACTTTATATCCATCTCCACCAGTTTCAATACCAATTTTTTCAACTTTTCCTGGAGTTACTGCTAAAACTTCAACTTTTTGATTAAGATTATTAGGTGTTGTGACATATGGATATGAAACAGCACCATCTATCAAATTATAGGGTTCAGTATTTCTACAATAATCAAAATCATCAATTTTGTACACATCTTGATTTGATTCTGCATTTAAATTAAAAGGATCTAACTTAGAGTGAAATGAATCACCTACAAGATATGGGAAAGTTGGTAATTTATATCCAGAAAAAACTGAACCCTGACCTTGAGCAAGAGAATCATCAATAGTCGCAAAATATGCATATGTACCATTAGGAAATTCTGGGGTTACACAGAACCTTCCATTATTTTTGTCAAGTACAGATTCGTCAACTATCTTTTTGTAAGTGTAGTCTTCAACAAAGTATCCTCTTGGAAAAACAGTGACTGGAGGTCTCTGAGATTTGCTAAGTGAATCTTCGTTATAACCAGATTTCATCTGGGTAACAACTCCACCATTTTTACCAGAAAATCCATAAGGTCCATAGATTGGATTTCCATCATATGCCCATCCAATAATTGGTGAGTGATTACTGGACTCTACCTCGATTCCATTAACTTTAACGATATCATTTTTTTTGTATATAATATTGCCAACTTGGTCAGTAGGATTAAGACTTTCTCTAAGGGGTCTAGGAGCGTACAGGTGAGCATATTGTAGTCCATAAGCATTATTTGTACCTCTTGCAATAAATCCATCGTCAGATGTTACTTTTGCGGTTTCAAAAAATCTATTAACTAAATTAATTCTCCATTCTTGAATAAGAGGGAAGAATTGAGCTCCAGATCCTGTTGATACGACTGATACACTTGTTGTATTTTGTGTATAACCTGTACCACCAGAAATTACTTTGATATAATCAATTGCTTTTGTTTCTGAAGATCCAGATCCAACAGTTTTTAATACCGGAGTGATCACAGCACCAAACCCTTGACCGTTCACTAAAACATCTGGAATCGAAAAATATCCAGTTCCTTTATTTTCAACAACAATCTCTTCTATTGAACCATTTTTGATTATAGGTCGCAATTGTGCGTCAGATCCTACACCAGAGGTTATATTAGGAAGTCTTTCAAAATTTATTATCTCGGAAGCACCATAACCAACGCCATTTTCAGTCAAGTCAACCGATGTTATTTGACCTCTAAAAATGGGTTGTATTTTTGCTTCAAAATTAGTGTTTCCAGTTGATGATAAACCAACTCTTCCAATAAGAGAAACTTCAATGTCGGGATAATTAAAGAAATGTGTTCCTACACCTACCGAAGAAATATCAACGTATCTTTTTGTTTTAAAGAAACTATCTTTATTAGTAGTTACTCCTACATTAGACAACTTAAAACTATCATCACTAATTTTTGTGATATAATATTGTGTATTCGTTGTTAGTCCAGTTGGCGATGTTCCATTGCAAGTATATTTAATAATTTCACCAGAATTAAAATCATGGTTGATTACATTGAAAACATTAGATGCAGTATTGATTCCTGCTGGAGAGATTGCCCTTCTATTATTTTGATATCCCTCTCCACCAGAAATAACCGTTATGGATTCAATTATTTTCTTATTTTGAATAGATTTAAAGAATTGGATACCAGAACCATATGAAGATAAAACAATCGTATTGATGCCAGATACTGCATCTGCTTGAGTTGGATGCAATCTTATTGTTGTTAATCCAACCTGAGAAACGAAATAAGAAGTATTAGTTGTGAGTCCACCAACCACTGTTTGATTGTCTGAAATATAAAGGACTTTTTCTCCAGTTTTAAACTTATGGAATGTCCCAAATCCAATAGCAGATGGTAAAGTTCCCGTGGTTCCTAAACCAACACTACCTGCTATAGGATCTGATTTAAATGAAATTTTATGTTCAGTACTCTTAAGAGAGACCGATGCCTCAGCACCTTTACCATTACCACCAGTAATTGTAACTCTTGGAGTTTCTTGATAGTCAAATCCAGGATCTATCAATCTAATCTCTTCTAAAACACCAGAAACAGAAATAGTTCCAGTTGCTCCAACTCCCACTGAATCATTAATTTTGAGGACTGGAGGGTTTATCACATCATATCCATCACCACCATTTAATACATCTACTTTTTTAATTTCTCCATACTTAACTACATCTTTTGATTTGTAGTTTAAAATTTCAACACCATTAACTAAAATACCAGTAAAACCTGGACTAGTCGCACTTATACTATCTGCTGCTATTGGTTCTGATATTTTTCTGTAAAGTTTTTGTGTCTCTAAAGTTCTTTTTCTAAAATCATATAAGTCAAATTTGTTATTTGTAACAGGAGTAGAACTGTTAAGTGTAATATAATTTTGATTATAGAGTTCAGTTCTACTTTTTGCCAGTTTGATTTTTCTGGGTGAAACTCTTTCTACAAAATATAAACCCTCTCCACCATCATTACCATCAAATAAAGTTGATCCAAGAACTGACTTAGTAGTTGTTATTCCTGTCTGTCTGTTAGTAGATGTTTCTTCTACTATTTCTGGAGTGTAATATAAAGCGTCTCCGGTGTAAAAACCATGATCTCCAGTAAGGATAATTTCAAATTCATCACCAATAAAGGTTCCAGAAAATTCGACCGATCTAGATGTTACATTTAGAGAATTTGCATTATAAAAAGGTATGGATGATGACGCTACAATAATATCATCTTCATACTTTTTCTTATATAAATTTTGTATGTTTGCAGAATATACCGCAGCACCTGGAAAATTATTTGATTCTGCTTTTAAGAGAGACCGTTTAGCAATAAAATTTTCCGTGCTATTTAACTCTCCCTGCCCTTTTACCAATACAGATCTTTCTGTAATAATTTTAGTTACCGTAGATAATGGTTTATCACCCGAAACATTTCCACTTAAAGTTATTCTATCACCAACTTTAAGATAATGATCCTTATTGAGATACAGACGATATGTGTTGTCTGATGAATCTATTAACGTAAAAGATGCAATATCATATGAAGGTGCAGTGTTGTAATACCAATTTCTATATTTAAATGTAGTATTACCAATACCTAAGGTTTTGATTAAAATAGTATCATCAACCCCTTGATGATACGTATTTGGATGCTCGCAATCGGCAATTACATTACTTATTCTTACTTCAATAGTTTCATCAAAATTAGTTTTTGACCTTCCATAAGCAAATGTATTCACTCCTACAATAGTAGAATCAAGAATAGGTTTACTTACTCCGTCAACATCAAAAAATTGATTGTTTGATTTTGAGGTATATGAAACTATACCTGTTGAAGTATCATTAAATGTAACAAATAATGTTCCACTAGTTGCAAATCCGATAGTTGAATCAACATCAAGTACAGTCAGACCAATTCCAGCGTTACCAATCAGTCTTGTTTTTGGTTGAACCCCAAATGCTCCATATATTGATCCATCTACTCGAATATCTTTATTAGATCCAGCATCTACACTTAATCTATAAAATGTTTGACCTGTACCAGTGATTATTGTTTCAACATTAGAAATAGGGGCATACGCTCTTTCTTGATCATCATATGCATCTTGAAAAAGAGTCATCAACTCAAGGTTGACTGGATCACCTTTAATTGGTTCTACTACCAAATCATTAGTTACATTATATTGAGCATTTGAAGGAGTGAATAAAAATTCACCAGGTCTTACAATTTTGACATTTTCTGCGTAAAGTGCTTTGAATAATATTTCATAAGATCTATCAGTTCCTTTACTCAGATAAAAATCTTTTGAATTTTTAAGAAAAACATTTTGATTCAAACTTTCATTAAATGAACGTTCTTCGAGTCCTGGTAAAATTTGAGATTTTGTTTTAGTTAAAAACTCTTTTAAAAATAAATTTGATAAATTTTCAACTCTAGATCCAAAAGTATGTGCAACACCAACACTTGTATCAAAAACTAATTGCTCAGGATTTGAAGGAGATGTATATGATGTAATACCACTAAAACCTCTTACACATCCTGTAAATGAGGATCTTGTTTTTCCAGTGTATGTAATGATTTCATCATCAATCTTCAAAAGACCGTAGGAATCAGGAAACCCATCAGTTCCAGCAGGGTCTTTAGAAAGATCAATACTTATAACATTTTCAAATGAATTAAGAACTGTACTTAATCCAACAGACGTTGATAAGTTTGTTGTCTCATCTATTTTGACGTACTTATCAATATTTTGAAGTAAATCAAGAGGAGCTCCTTGATATTCTTGCGCGATATAATATTGTTTTAAAAATTCGGTTACTAAAGGATAGTCCTCTCTTACATATTGAGGAACTTGATTTTTAACAATGGAATTGATTTTAATTCTTTTCTCTGACATTTTATCCTTATTTGATTAGTAACCGCTTCCGCCGCCTGATCCAGATCCACCTGTTGATGATCCAGAGGTACTAACGGTAGTTGAAGGTACAGATGTTGTTGTGGTTGTTGTAGTCGGTCTAGCACTTGTTGTTGTTGATGTAGAGGTTCTTACAATAGATCCTCTACCACCTTCTCTTACAAGATTACCGTTTGGATAACTTGAAGTTACAATATAGTTTGATCCTGCAGGATCTAATCCCGAAGAAATTTCATCCACAACAGTTTCAAAATTACTGTTACTTATATCTAGTTGCAAATAAAGATCCTGTAATCCAATAACATCATTTGAACTCGGAGTTGCTTCGATCTCAATAATTGTTTGCCCATCTTTTACCATGCCACCTTGAATATTTACTGGATTAATTGTAATAACCCCATTTATATAATCAATCGAACCAACGTTTCTTCTAACTATTGATGGTGATTGTGATCCAACATTAGGAAGAGTAAAGAAGAAAAGAGTTCCAGTTTCTCTATTAGGTCTTGGCAAATCTCCTAGGTATACATCTTGGGAAATTCCATCAATTTTAAATGCAGAGGTTTTGATGTTAAATCCATCAGGATCTTTTACTTGAAACTTATTACCAAATCCAATTTGATATTCAGCAAAACCATTTAGAACAACTCTTAAATCTCTTCTCATACGAAGAGTAGTGATATTCGATGTTATTGCTTCATGACTATCATCAACAATTTTTAAAAACTTACTATATTTAAACCTTGCACCATATTTGTTTAGTTCGGTTGATTCTGCATACTTATTAGTATTTGTTTGTACTGTTGAGGAAACAAATGCGGGTGATTGTGCTTTATTGGTATTAAAGTATACTTTTGAATCTACTTCAATATACAGATATTTTAAATCGAGTATTTCAGGAACGATACCTGCAACAGCAAATTTCTTCAATTTACTTTTTATATTTTGCTTTATAAGATTAGGAAGAAAATCACCTGTTCTAGGTTTAATGCTAATAAAAACTTTTCCATATTGAGGAGGAATTAACTCTTCTCCACCAAATACAGAAATTGATTCAGTTTCAGGATAAATTTTAGATGGAATTAATGTTTCATAATCACCTGCTGTTAATGCTCTATTTTGAGCAGCATAGATTCTTGGGGCATACCTACGAATAGACTCCACAGACTCGATTGTATCGCCCCCAGAGGACGTTAAACCGGTTGTTAGGAGTGATATACCCGATGTAACTGTATATGTCTGTGCATTTCTTGTATACGTTAATCTTCCTGAAAACTGGAAGGAAGAAATACCATTTCCAGAGTCTCCATCTGATACAATGTAATTTGCAGTAATGTAATTACCCTCTTCAAGTGCTTTACCAAAAATATTGTCTCCAAAGAAAATCTCATATCTTTCATCAGAGATTTCTTGAAGAAAATATGCTTTTGACTCTCCACCAATATCAAATAAACTATCTTGGTTTGAGTATTTTGTTAAAGCAGAGGAATTTTCGTTATTTTTTACTGTTACCGAAATAAGGGACGTGTCAACACCAGAATTTGGTAAAATAAACTTCTGATTAGGGATTCTAGTGCTATATGTAAAATTAGAACTTAATAAAGTTCCCTCATAAATTGAAATATCATTGAAACTTGCTATATTATTGAATACCGGTACTGAAATATCATCTAAAATACAAAATGTTTTAGATTGATTTCCAAAACTGCCGGTTGTTGTTGCTACAATACCTTTATGAAGGGTAATTGTTGCTGGGGTAGGTGAAATATTACTTGTATCTACAAAAAAACTAACTGTTGCTCTTGATGATTTCCTAGATCTAGGAACATACCCTATATTTCTTGCTAAAGCAACAATATTTTCTCTTAATGTTGCAGTATCAATGAAGACCTCATTCGCAACCATGTTTGCGTTGTATGAGGAGATATAAGTGTTGTATGCTAATACATCAAGAATTGTTGAAAGGTTCGATCCTTCAAAGTCATAATCCGTAAAATTGGAATTTGACTTAAGATAATCTTTAAGTGTTGTCTTAACTTGATCGAAATCTAAGTTAGTGTAATTAGCGAGTGGCATTTTTATCTATTTGACTGCAAGACGAATTGTAACTCTTGAGGTGGGATGTCAGCTCCAACAATGTCATATCTAATAATTACATCAAATGCATTCCCATCAAAATCAGGAAGAACTTTAACTTCCCTTAAATTAACTCTATCTTCAAAATTAACAATTGATCTTTGAATTTGATCTCTTATGTTTGAAGCAGAAATGTCATCAATATTTTCAAATAAGGATTGACTTACATCAGAACCAAAGTCCTCTTGAAAAAACTTTTCTCCAGGAACTGTAAAAACAATATTACGAATTGATCTGGAGATAGCATTTTCATTTTTAAGTGCAATCAAGTCATCATTTAAGGGATTTGCCTTAAATGACATGCTAATATCCTTAAATCCTTGACTTACCCTTTCTAGAGGCACAAAAATACGGCGATTATAACTTATTTATTAAGGCATTTAATTAAAATTCATTCAATGTTTGAGAAGGAATAATAGTATACTCCTCTTCAGTCTCAAAAATCTCAGTATTTTTGCGAGAATCGCGTTTTTTGGGAGTTTGATCATCATTAGCAATCTCTCTTAGCATTTTTTGATGCTGATCGTTTGCTAAATTATCTAAAAAATCGTTATTTGGAGACATTTTCTTCCTCTTCGAGTAAATTTTCGCGTTCTTTTGCAGTTTTCCA
>Ga0181405_1000489_pt1 | contig 13762 bp, 16 predicted proteins | sample 28SPOviralmetaG_FD_130134 | JGI IMG/M metagenome (GOLD analysis project Ga0181405, IMG submission 130134) | Marine viral communities from the oligotrophic San Pedro Time Series (SPOT) site, San Pedro Channel, CA, USA - 28 SPOT_SRF_2011-11-29 | ecosystem: Environmental > Aquatic > Marine > Strait...
AGCCTCTGAGGTTGATTCTGCGGCTCGCGTCGCACCACTCACACAACCCGATTCTGAGAATCAAATGTCCACAGCACCCGATATCAACGTGGTGCGCGATGAGGCTTCCAAAAAGGCTGCCTCATCAGAGCGTACCCGCATCAAAAACATTCAAGAGCTTTGCGGCAAACACGAAATGCGTGAACTTGCCGATCAGCTAGTTGAAAACGGCAGCAGCATTGATGTTGCCCGCGCCGCTGTTCTTGAAAAGATTGGCTCTAAGCCTGTCGAAAGTGTTGCTCCTGTTGATCTTGGTCAGCAGACCCAAGAGCGTTATCAATTGATGGATGGCGTCCGCGCCTTGATCACTGGTGATTGGTCATCTCATGGCGCTGGCCTTTGCCGTGAGTTGAGTCAGGAAGTTATTCGCTCCTCTGGCCTGAGTGCCACAGGTGAGCGGTCGTTCTTTGTTCCTTTCTCTGCCCTGTCACAACGCGCGACTTACGTCACGTCGTCTGCTGGCACAGGCGGCAACCTTGTTGCAACCGACCTTTTGTCGGAAGACTTCATCGAAGCCCTGCGCAATGCTTCACCTGTAGTTGGCCTGGGCGTTCGCACCCTGACCGGCTTGGTTGGTGATGTTGCAATCCCTCGCCGCTCTGGTGTTTCCAGTACCTACTACTTGTCTTCTGAGACAACCGCCATCACGCAGTCTGAATCGACTTTCGATCAGATCACGATGAGCCCCAAGAACCTGGCAGCCCTGTCTAAGTACAGCCGCCAGACCTTGCTTCAGGCCACCCCTGGTATTGAAGAGCTTGTTCGCCGTGATCTGACTGACGGCATCAACACTGCTGTTGATGCTGCGATCCTGAATGGTTCCGGTTCTTCCGGCCAGCCAACAGGTATTCGCAACACTTCCGGCATTGGATCCGTTGCGATGGGAACCAACGGTGGCTCATTGACCCTTGAAAAAGTGGTTGATCTAGAAACCGCCATCACCGAAGACAACGCGTTCGGCCCCAACATGGCCTATGTCACCAACGGCAAGGTGATTGGCGGACTGAAGAAGCTTCGCGCAGGTGGTTCAGCCGCTGGCGATGGCGCTTTCCTTTACAACTCGGATCTTTCCGCTATTGGTCGTGGCCCAACGCCTTTGACTCTTAACGGTTATCCCTTGGCAATGACAAACGCCGTTCCTTCTAACTTGACGAAGGGCACTAGCTCCAGCGTTTGTTCCGCTTTGGTCGCTGGCGACTTCAGCCAAGCCATGATTGGTTTCTACGGTAACGGCCTAGAAATCACCGTTGGCACTGACTCTGATGACTTTGCAAAAGCACTGACATCAGTTCGTGGCATCCTTACCTTTGATGTTGCCGTGCGCCAGGCTTCTGCCTTCGCATCGATCGAAGACATCACCACCGCTTGATGATCACAGGGGCCGGAAACGGCCCCCTTTTTTTTATGAAAGTCATTTGCACCAAAGCAGTCATGGCCAGCGGCCAAGCCCTTGAGGCTGGTCAAAGCTATGAACTAAGCGACGCCGATGGTGATCTTTTGATCCGCATGGGCAAAGCCGTTGAAGGCGAAGCACCTGCTAAGCCAAAAGCAAAACGCAAACCAAAAGCCAATGCCGCTAGCTGATTTTCTTACAACTGATCTCGGCGTGTTCTTAGACGATCCTTTTGCTGTTTCTGCAACTGCAGGATCTACAACAGCCAATGTGATCCTTGATCAGCCGGGCGAAGTGTTAGCAAACGGCATGGTCTTAAGCACTGATTACACAGCCACGGCGAAGACTTCCGATTTTGGGTCTCTTTTAAGAGGCGATGCCATCACCGTTGATTCCGTCGATTACACGGTGCGTGAGGTGCGGCCGATTGATGATGGCTTGCTTATAGAAATCTCACTGCAGAAAACATGACGACCAAGCGGGAATCAATCCTGGCAGACATTGCCACAAGCCTTGCCGGAACTGTGCAGGTTGGCTCGCGCATCTACAGGAGCCGTGTTGAGGCAATTGCTAGGGCTGAGAGCCCTGCCATTGTCATTGAACCAATCAGTGATGATCCTGAATACAGCTTGAGACTTGATCGCCTTGATTGGCGTTTGTCAGTAAGGATTTCTGTCATTGTCAGGTCTTCTCTTCCTGATCAGGCAGCGGATCCAATTGTTGATGACATACACAGCAAAATCACAGCAGACAACACCTTGGGTGGCTACGCCTTGGACATTGAACCAAGAGCGGTTGGATTTGAAATCATTGAGGCTGATCAGCCCGCTGGCGTGATCTCAATGAATTATCTGATTAAATATCGAACAACTGTCACAGACTTGTCGGCTGGGTAGAGAGGCTAAAATAAAAGCAAGTGCTTTTTCTTGACTTCTAATGGCAAAGCTCACCCGGAGGCAGCTCATTGTGGTGGCTGCCGAATCTACTTACAACTCTGACGCGACACCTGCCGGAACTGATGCGGTCTTGGTTCGCAACATTGATTTTACGCCAATTCAGGCCGACACCGTTAGCCGCGATTTGATCCGTGACTATCTAGGCAACAGTGATCAACTGCTAGGCAACAGTCGGGTTGAACTTACCTTTGAGGTTGAGTTTGCTGGCTCTGGAACGGCTGGCACCGCTCCAAAATATGACGCTCTTTTGAAGTCTTGCGGGCTTGCTTCCACCGTCGTTGCATCCACAAGCGTCACGTATGCACCGGTCTCAACGTCTTTCGGAAGCAGCACAATTTATGTTTTCGCTGATGGCATCCGCCATAAGATGACCGGCTGCCGTGGAACATTCAACTTGAATGCAAGCGTTGGTGAGATCCCGGTCATTAGCTTCACGATGACTGGCAACTATGTTGCGCCGACTGATACGGCATCGCCTAGCACCACGTACAGCAATCAGGACACCCCTGATATTTTCAAGGCTGGCAATACAACAAGCCTTTCTGTTCTGGGCTATGCAGCATCGCTGGAATCATTCAGCTTTGACATTGCCAATGAGGTTGTTTTTCGTGAGTTGGTTGGCAGCACCAAGTCTGTCAACATCACAAACCGTGCCCCGGCTGGTGAGTGCGTGATCGAAGCCCCAACACTGGCACAAAAGGATTACTTCAGTGTCGCCAACACTGATGCGACCGGTTCGATCTCATTCCAGCACGGTCAAGTTGCGGGGAACATCATCACATTTACCGCGTCCACTTGCGACATTGGAAACCCTTCCTACAGCGATTCTGATGGCATAATGATGCTTAACCTCCCCTATGTTGCAGTTCCAGGCAGCGCAGGTAATGATGAGGTTTCCCTTGCTTACACCTAATGGCCTTTGTCCTTAAAGCTTCTGATTCATACACCTGGCCTGTCGTTTTTCGGCAGCCAGGGAATGGGGGTAAAAGGGTAAGGTCTGATTTTGTTGCTGAGTTTGCGCGTTTATCTCAAACAAGAATTGCTGAGATTCAAGAGCAGGCTCAAAAACGTTCTGATGGAGACGAAAGCCAATCGATCAGCGACATTTCAGTGGCTGATGAGGTATTGGTTGGATGGGAAGGCATTCAAGATGGCGACGGCGAAGAAGTGCCTTATAGCTCTGCTGTAAAGGCCAAGTTGCTTGACGTGCCAATGTTGGCCTCAACAATTATTGAAGCGTATTTTCTTTCTCTGGTTGAGGAGAAAAGAAAAAACTAATTGGCGCCGCTGACTATTGGGCCGGTGGCGCAGTTGTTGACGAGACGGCAGAGCACGCCAAAGCTCTGGGGATTGAGATTTTGGATAATGCTGAGCCGATTGAACACTTTGAAGTGATTCCATCGGCATGGCCTGCCGTTTCTTTGTTCCTAAAAGTCCAGACCCAATGGCGGACAGCTATGGGCGCATTGATTGGGTTTGATTATTCGGCAGTGCGTTGGTGCGTTGAGCTGATGGGTTTTGATGATCCCTTGGCGGTACTGGATGACCTGCAGGTCATTGAAGGTAGACTGATCGAGACACTAAACAAGCGCGAGAAATAATGGCTCTCGACATGGCAACGTCTTTAACCATTAAGGCGAATGTTGTCGGGGAACAGCAGCTTGCGGGATTACGCAAGGGCCTTGGCGGAGTAGAGAAGGCAAGTAATAAAACAAGCACAGCCATGACGCGGCTGCAGCAAACATCTGGCAGGGCAATTAATGCTTTGCGTGGTTTTGTTGGTGTTGTCGCCGTTGCTGGCTTGGCAAGATTTGCAAAGAGCGGCTTAGACGCTGCTGACTCAATGTCGAAGTTGTCTCAGCGAACCGGCATCGCAGCGCCGATGCTAGACAAGTTCCGCAAGGTAGCAGAGCTAAGCGATACCAGCATTCAAAGCCTAGAGCGTGCATTCCCTGCATTGACGAAAAATATTGATGACGCTGGGCAAAAAGCTAAGGGTCCAGCCTTTGACGCTTTCCAGCGGCTCGGCGTTTCGGTGAAAGACGTTAATGGGAAAGTTAGGGCTGCTGATGACGTGTTTCTGGATATTTCAGATCGATTTGAGCAGATGGCTGATGGCACGGAAAAGGCGGCGCTTGCCTCTGCTGTTTTTGGCACTCGGATTGGTTCTGAATTAATCCCGCTTTTAAATGCTGGCGGTGATGCTGTGCGCAACATGAGCACAGCGATGACTCAAGAGTTTGCAGACAGAGCCGCAGTTTTCAATGATCGTATTGAAAAGATGCAGGAAAAGCTCGGGGATTTAGGGCAGCGTTTGTTGGTTGCTGTTGTCCCTGCCCTTGAGGCTTTGGTTGGTGTGGTTGAAACGCTTGTGACTGCATTTACTTCTTTGCCCCAACCATTGCAAACGTTGACTGCATCAGTCACGCTTTTGGGCGGAGCATTTCTTGTGTTGTCTCCTTTGATTGGCGGCGCTGTGACCCTTTTAAAAGGTCTTGCAGTCTTGAAAATAGGAGCAACAATTGCTGGCTGGCTGCCAGCGATCTTGGGGATTGGAGGAGCTCTTAAAGGTGTCGCCGCGATTCTTGTGGGTGTGTTCTCTGGCCCTGTCGGCTGGATTGCGCTTCTCGTCGCCGCTGGCGTTGCCATCTACTCTTTCCGTGATCAAATAGGCCAGGCACTTCAAGCAATTGGGGATTTCTTCAAAGCAGGTTTTGAAGTCGTTGGAGATATTTTAAAAGCAGCGGCTAAATTTTACATGGATTTTTATGTCACACCAATATTAGGTTTTGGTAAAAACCTAATAGATGGGCTGATTGGTTTGTTTGCCAAAATTGCAGACGTTGTAAAAGCTCCATTCCTAACGGTTGTTAACTTTATCAAAGGGATCTTTAACAATGTTCTTTCAACAATTGGCAGGGGTGTCAATGGCGCGGTTGGCATGGTCAACCGTTTGATTTCTGGTTTTAATCGATTGCCAGCGCCAATTCGCTTATTTCAGAATATTCCATTAATTCCGCAAATGACGGTCCCGCAATTTGCAAAGGGTGGTGTTGTTAGTGGGCCAACGCTTGCAATGGTTGGGGAAGGTGGCGAATCTGAATATATTGTCCCCCAAAGCAAAGCCTCTGGGTTTGCAAAGAATTGGATGGCAGGCCGTCGCGGGATTGGCGCTATTCCTGGTTTCGCTGACGGTGGCGTAGTTAATGCAGGCACCGGCAGCGGCGGAACAGGCAACACGACAGTACAAGTCACAACCGGTCCGGTTCTACAACAAGAGGGTAAGAATTACGTGACAGTGAGAGACCTTGAGGGGGCTCTTAAGCAGTTCAGTTCCCAGATGTATAGAAATCAGCGCAGCTATGGCGGCCGCCGCTTTCAGGGGGTTGCAGGGTGAGCAGATCTCAGATGGCTACATTGCGTGTTTTTAGCGGCGCAACAACTTATGTGCGTTGGCAAAATTATTTTGTTAATACATCGCTCAGTTTTTTGTCCCAGACTTGGGAGTTTTTCCCTTTTGAGTTTGGAGGTATTAGCGAAAGTGCCGCGCCTGGCGGTAATGAACTAACAATCAGTGTTCCAGCTACGAGCACGGTTGTTAGTGCATTCTCAGAAGCGCAGGCAAACTTGAGATTGTGTGAAGTGACCTTGTACGAATTTAGTGCCTATGCCTCTCAAAGCGTAGCGCCAACGACTTACACAGTTGTTGCTTCGCACTTGGGGCAGGTCTTAGACTTAGGTGGATCTTTTGTTGATCTTCAAATTGGCTTAGGAACAGTTTTGTCACCTGTAGGTTCTCAGGTTCCACCGCGCACCTATAGCACTTCATTAATTGGCTCACCTTTAAGACAATGACAATTCAGGTTTCTGACCCGCTGCAGTTGTTGCCCTATCAGTCTGGGGCTGTCACGTCTCCAGGCAAAGAGAGCGCAGCAGATGCTTCGTCAGATCTTACTGGACCTCAGCAGATTGCAAAGATTGGCGAGCCTGTGCCTATCGTTTTTTGTCGCAGAAGGAACAGCAACGGCGGCGTTTTTGTAAGCCCAAAAGCAACAGAGGCAAGATATGAGAATGACGTTGATTTAATTGTGGTTTCAGAAACTTTTTCATCGGGAGGGACTGTTACATCTAGGACAACAAGGGCAAGAGAAATTTTAAAGATAAAACTTTGCGTTGTAATAAGCGAAGGGCAAATGCCCCCAATCAAGCTCAATGACATGTTTTTTGGCGAATGCAAGCGGGGCACTTATGCACAAACCTACGATAGAAGAGCTGGGACATGGATCCCCGGCAATTTTATTGATGGTTATTTAACAAACACAATCACAGGAAATGTATTGCCGACTAATGCCCAAGCGGGCGAATCGTACTATTTAAAAGATATTGGGAAAGTTTATCACTACACGAGTAGTATTGTTCCTGGGGGTGATCCGTTCTTTGTCATCACTGATCATGTAGATCACAACCTTCCGGAGTATTGTGGCACGTCCGGTAGTTATGACAACATGACCGTTGTTAGCTTTGAGCACACGCTTTTTAACTTAGATAATTGGAACCTTCAAATTCATGCTTTTGTTAAAAAAGGGATGAAAGTCACAAGGCTTGTTGACAACACGTTGGGGCCGAGCGACAACTTTGTGGATCTTGCAAAGTATTTAATTGAAAAAAGTTCTGCTGTTCCGAGCGACTTAATAGACAACACGTTGCTTACATCTGCCGCTAATTTCTGCGAAACAAATTCATTTTTTTATAATGGCAAGCTAGAGCAATCTGTAAACCTTAGCGATTGGATGCAGGCGCATGCACATTTCTTCCTTTTAAGGTTTTCAAAAGTCAATGGTAAATTCGCTTTTAGGCCAACGCTGCCAGTCAATACAGACAACACAATCAAAACAACAGCCATTTCTTATGAGTATGGTTTCACGGAGTCTGACTTATTGCCGGATGGTTTTGAAATTCAATATATTCCTTTGAGTGAAAGAAACGCTGTCATTATGCAAATGATGTGGCGAGAGCAACCAAGCGGCGACATTGGCTTTGCACGAACTACAAACGTTAAATTTTCGGGCACGTCTTCCGATGGCCCTTTTGAACAGCATGATTTAAGTCTTTTTTGCACGAATGAAGATCACGCGGTAAAAGTTGGCACTTACATGTTGTCACGTCGGCGTAACATAATGCACAATTTACGCATTACGGTCAGGCCGGGCAGTCACTCAAGCATCCTGTCTGTTGGCGATATTGTGAGAGTCAGGCTACGGCGTGAAACTGCTGTTGATCAAGTTGAATATCATGATTTCTTGTATGAAATCGATCGAATTGAAAAAACCAGTACAGGGCCGATCACTTATGACCTAACGCATTTTCCTATTGATTCACAGGGCAGAAGCGTTGTTGCGCTAGACGTTGCCGGAGCAACAGGGCCAGGGATTGTATTGGATGCTGGAAGGCAAAATTTTGATTGTGATGTAAACACTGCCTCAACAGACTTGCCAGATGTTGGCCGGGGGCCGTTTGATGGCACTGGAGGCACCCCAAACACTCCGACACCTTCTCAAGTAGATCAAGATTTAACACCTCAGGGCGGCACTGATTTTGGATTAGGCGGTTCTTCTCCCGCAGGATCAATAAATAATCCTGCAGATCCTTACGATCAAGAACCTACGGCAACAATTCAGGGATATACGGGCACGCCAGAAGCTGGCGACACTTTGACGTTTACGCCAAGTTGCGCAAACCCGTTAATTAAGTGGTATCTCATCGATATCAACACAGGCGTCAAGACTGAAGTGGCAAGCGGCGTGGCACAGTCCTACATCGTTACAACTGCGGCGCAGCAAGAAGGGGTAAGGGTTTACGCCGAGGGTTTCTGCCCTGACCCTGGCGCACCTGGAGGCTATGCGGTTGGCATTGAGTCAGATACCGTTGATGTATTTGATGAAATTATTGATTGCCCTGGCGGTGGGGACTCTGGGAACCAAGGCACCTTTACTAAGGTTATTAACGTTGGAAGCGCATTCCCTGGTTCGTTTGTCTTTACATATACTGCCTTTACGATTCAGGATCGCTTTGTGATTTCGGGCGCAGCAACACTCGATACAGGCTTTGTCAGCGGCACAAATGTTCCCGTTACTGTTCAAAAAACAAGTGCTAACAGTTTGATCACTGTGACCGTCTACGCACCTTCAAGCGGGACGGCATGGAATTATTCAGTTGGCTGTGCCTCTTAATTATGTCTAGCTTTCTTACTGTCCCACCTTCTCAACGTGTCTTGATCCCTGGTGAGGCGGTCAGTTCTCAGCTGCAAATGTTAAACGGAGATCAGCACTATGTAAGACAGAGCAATGCAACTTTAAATCATACTTTGAGACTAAGTTATGCCGCGTTGACAACTGCCGAAGCATTTTCCCTAGTAAGCCATTATTTTTTAAACGGTGTTTTTTACGGTTTTGATCTGCCGTCAGAGGCAACGCAGGGCATGAGTTTAAGTATTCCCTCTGGTTATCTTTGGCGCTATGCAGCCGCGCCAGAATGTGAGAGCAGCTCTACCTCAACTTCCGCGTCTGTTGAACTTGTGTTAAAGCCACCTAGCCTGACTTAACCATGGCCGACTTCCCTACTATCTCCCCAGACTCAATTGCTTTTGAGCTAGGGGGGATGAATGTTTCCGAGGCTGCCGCCAAGACTGTTGGAGGTGTTTATTTTAGGCACAGTCTCAAGACTGATAATGTCACTTGCACTGTTAGTTTTCAAAACATTTTAAGTTCAACAGTTGAGGAAATAAGAAATCATTATTTTGCACGGGGTGGTTCGTCTTTGCCGTTTAGCGTCAATCATTCTTCTTTCTGGGGCGCTATTAATGTTGTGCCAACAGATTCAACGTATCGATACAATGCGCCGCCAGAAGAAGAGCATTTTGGTGTTTATAACAACGTAACAGTTTCTTTGCTGGTAGCACTGGGGGCAGGGGGGCTTGCAAGCTCTTACATTCTTGTTGGGGAGCCTGCTCAATTAGGCAGCTTGGCGGCTTTCAGCAGTTACGCCTTTTCAGGCACTGCGCCATTCATCTTGGATGCCGACGACGCTGATCCTGCAGTGGCCACCAGCCTTATACTCAACTCAGGTGGTGCCGAATCATGACAGCAACAAACGTTAGGGTGCAAATGCAGCAGCGGCGGGACACTGCCGCAAATTGGACAAGCACAAACCCAACGCTTTTGAATGGTGAGTTGGGGTATGAGACGGATACCAACAAATTTAAAATCGGCAATGGCACTGCAACTTGGAGTGCTCTCGCGTATGTCCCTGGATTTGCAATTAGTGCATACCCGTTGGCTACTGCAGACATTGCAGACAATGCCATTACTGCAGCAAAAATTGCAGATGGAGTGATTGCCAATGCTGAGATTTCTTCGACCGCTGAGATTGCTGTTAGCAAGCTTGCAAATGGAACTGCTAATCAGGTTCTTGTCACAAATTCTGACGGGGCCACGGTGTCGTTTAGTGACAACCTTAGCCTTGACGGCTTCTTGGGAGTCGTCGGGCAGGCGGTTTTTCTTTCACAGGTCACAATTGAGGGCAACTTAACTGTTAACGGCACAACAACAACAATCGATTCGACCACGCTTGTAGTTGAAGACAAAAATATTGAGATTGGAAAGGTTTCGACTCCTTCTGATACAACGGCTGACGGCGGTGGCATCACGCTAAAAGGTGCCACAGACAAAACTATTAATTGGATTAACGCAACTGATGCGTGGACATTTAGCGAACACCTGAATATTGCAAGTGCAAAAGAATTTCGCATTGCTGGCACGAAAGTTCTTGATGCAACAAGCCTGGGCGCTGCTGTAGTCGGATCCAGCCTGACCAGTGTCGGAACGATTGCAACTGGTGTTTGGAACGGCACGCCAATTGCAACGGATTACATTGCAGACGATGCAATTACCAGTGCCAAGATAGTTGACGGCACGATCGTCAATGCAGATGTTAATGCGTCTGCAGCAATTGTTGGTACGAAGATAAGTCCAGACTTTGGTAGTCAGGCTATTACGACAACTGGGATTATTAATGCAAACGGCAAAGTTAGTTTTCCATTAGGCACTGCAGCCGCACCAAGTTTACTGCCAGGGGCTGATACTAATACTGGAATCTTTTCACCTGGAGCGGATTCGTTAGCGATTGCAACGGCTGGAGCGCAGCGCGTCACTGTTGACAGCTCGGGCAGAGTTGGGATTGGTACTACGAGCCCTGCACAGAAATTAGTTGTTGATGGAAACATTCAGCTTGGGACATCTTCAGGCAGTGGAAAATTATATTTATCGTCTTCATCCGGTTTTTCTCCACGTTTAGAAGAGAACAGCAATGCTTTATCGGTTCTTACCAACAACAACGAGCGCCTACGAATCGACAACTCGGGAAATGTGGGGATTGGAACGTCGTCGCCTTCAACTAAAGTACATATTACTAATAACAGTAACTCTTCTACTCAATACCTTAATTCTGATGCAGATCTTCTAATAAGTGCGGCAGGTACAAAAGGTGCCGTGCTAAAACTTACAAACAGTGGTAGTTCAACAGAGTCTGCTATTGTCTTTGATCAGAGTGGCACTTTAAAATTTAATGCTCGTGAAAACGAGCGCATGCGAATCGACAGCTCGGGCAAAGTTGGGATTGGCAATACTGGGCCTCAGCAAGCTCTCCATGTCACGCAATCTGGAGGCAACAACTTTGCTGGCATTCGGTCGCAAAACAGTAACAGTGGCATTGGAATTGCGGGCATTGAGTTTTCGTCAGATGTCACCTATGCAAAAGCTGCTATCGGCCAAGTCCGCGACAATCCCAACGGCGCTGGGTCGCTTGTATTTTACAACGCAAGCAGCATTGGTGCCGCTAACTGGTCAACGGCGGATGAGCGGATGCGAATCGACAGATCGGGCAATGTATTTATCGGTGGAACGTCTGCTGCAACTGCAGATATTGCGCTGAATGCGAACGGCTCGGCCTCATTTAAGAGTCGAGTTACGGCTGAATTATCTGACCCAAATAATGCTTGCTTTAATGCTATACATACGGGAACTGGTGCAGTTGGTATTGATATTCAAGACAGTACAGGCGTTAAAACAAGGCTGAAGGCGGACGGTTCGGCCACATTTGCTGGCACGGTCACTGCCACAGCCTTCAGCGGTGATGGATCCAACTTGACTAACCTCCCTGCTTCTGGTGGTGGTGGTGGTGGGGTTAGTATTGGACTTGCCATTGCGCTAGGATGACCCTATGGCCGAAGTCTTCAATAACGCATCCGTCAAGTTAACGACGACAAATGCGACAGATTTATACCAAGCGCCGACAAGCGCGGCAACAGATCGAGCCATTGTGCTGAGTTGTCTGGTTGCCAACGTTGATGGCAGCGCTGGTGCTCAAATTACAATTGCCTTAACGGACGGCAGCAATACTGTTTTAAGCACTCTGGCTAGCACAATTGCTGTCCCTGCAGATGCGTCTATTGAGATTATTCCAAATAAAGTAGTCATGAAGCAATCGCAAAAGTTGCGGGCAACTGCATCTGCTGCGAATGATCTTGAGCTTACAGTTAGCGCATTGGAGATTACATAATGGGAACAGGTGGAATTATTGGAAAATTAAATCCTTCAACGACAAATAGTGCTTCCGGAGTGTGGTCAGTAAATGAAGTTTTTCTGCGTAATACTGTTAACGGTGAATGGCCGAGTTTTAATGCGCCCGATCCGGTTAGTTACAACATACTAGGTGGTGGCGGTGGCAGTGGCTCTGAGCAATCTAGTGCTGGTGGGGCTGGCGCTCTTTTAGTGCAAGGTACTTGTTCTCCATCAGGAGGTATTGCTTATACCGTGACAATTGGTGCTGGTGGAGGCCAAAATACTGCTGGCGCAGCAAGTTCATTAGTAGGGTCAGGAATAAATGTGTCAAGCGCTGGTGGTGGCGCGGGACTTAGTAGAGTTGGCGGAAGCAATGGCTCCTTTAGCGGAGGTGCTGATGCAGCAGTTGGCGGAGGCGGCGGCGCAGGCGCTGCTGGACATGGTGGTAGTGCTGCAACCTTTGCTGGCGGAAATGGTGGATCTGCTGCTTCATTGCCTTTGTATCCCGCTTCGATTCCTACACCGCACAGTTCGGGCATAAATGTTGGCGGCGGTGGAGCTGGAGCTGGTTTAAGTAGCAATGGGTATCCAACGGACCCCAGTGGTGGTGCAGACTCCAGTGGTGGAGCTGCCAATGCCGCTGCTCCTGCTAACAAAGGTGGTGGAGGTGGTGGAGATCAAAGTTCTAACAGTGGCAATTCAGGCGGCTCTGGCCGAGTCATTTTGCGTTATGCCGACAGCTTCCCAGCAGCTACATCAACAACTGGCAGTGTCACAGTTACAGTTTCAGGTGGATATAGGCATTACGATTTTACAAGTTCTGGGAGCATTACTTTCTAATGGCACATTTTGCGCTAATTAAAAACAATATTGTTCAACAAGTTGTTGTTATTGGCAACGCTGACCTAACAAACAGTGAAGGCAATGAGCAAGAAGCTTTAGGCGTTGCATTCTGTCACGCGTTGTTTGGTGCGGATGGCACTTGGATACAAACTTCGTACAACAACAACATACGCAAAAACTTCGCAGGTATTGGGGACACTTACGATTTAACCCGTGATGCGTTTATCGCACCAAAACCTTATGCAAGTTGGGTTTTGAACGAAACTACTTGCCAATGGGATGCACCTACGCCTTACCCAGATGATGACAATGATTACGAATGGGACGAGTCAACAACTGCATGGGTCAAGGTTGAAGTCCCTGAATAGAGCTATCAATGGGCGTGCTCAGTTGGGCTTGAGTTAGTCTTACTTCATTGTTTCTTTTTTATGGCAAACACCTACCTCTGGAAAGTCGGTCAATGCGACCGCACTTTGGCTGATGGCGTAATCTCAACGCTCCACTACACCGTTTCAGCACAGACTGATGACGGTGTTTACTCTGCTGGAGCGTATGGCTCAGTTGGTCTTGAAGCACCTGATGCTAAAACCATGATTGCGTATGACAGCGTGACCGAAGCGAACTGCATTGAGTGGCTAAAAGCTGCGCTTGGCGGTGACGAAAAAGTCACTGAAATCCAAACTGCTCTAGACAATCAGCTCACAGAAAAACGCACCCCAACAACAGGTGCTGGTTTGCCCTGGTCAGCCTGATGCAACGACCCGACCCAATGATCCCTTGCAAGCCAGGGGCTGAAGATTTGACTGCGATGAATAATCGCAATACATGGCTAACAATGCTCTATATGCTGGAAGGCCGGGACAATCCTGATCATCCACAACGCGGTCTTTACACCGGATTGCACAAAAAACACT
>Ga0181405_1000503_pt1 | contig 13641 bp, 10 predicted proteins | sample 28SPOviralmetaG_FD_130134 | JGI IMG/M metagenome (GOLD analysis project Ga0181405, IMG submission 130134) | Marine viral communities from the oligotrophic San Pedro Time Series (SPOT) site, San Pedro Channel, CA, USA - 28 SPOT_SRF_2011-11-29 | ecosystem: Environmental > Aquatic > Marine > Strait...
TGCAACAGTAGCAGATGCACAAAGGTCAATACGAAAGATAAAAAATTCTACTCGTAAACATAATCATAAAACACAAGCAGCAATTGCAATGGAACAAAGAGCAAAAGTTGCAGGTAAAAATAAAGCAGCATTAGTTTATAGAAGATTTATTGAACAACAAAAAAGAAAGACAAAAACAAGGACAGCTTAATGGCAGTATTTCAAAATAATTTATTAGCAGGTGCAGGTGCACAAAGTAGTGATAGTATCCATACAATAGACCAATCAATTAGGTTTGATGATGCAGCTGAACATTTTATGTATAGTCCTACACCATCTAGTGGTAAAGATTTTTCTACAACCTGCACAATTTCACTTTGGTTTAAAATTGCTAATCTAAAACAAGGTATTTTAGCTGGTTCTTTTTATGGTAGTAATGCACGATATAATTTAATACAGATAACTTCAGATGGTCAATTAAAAGAAAACGATAGAGTAGGTGGAGCTTCAACAGCAACTGGAACTGGTGGTACATCTTGGATAACAACACGAGTCTTCAGAGACCCTTCAGCTTGGTATCACGCAGTGTTTGTATGGGATACAACAAATGCAGTTCAATCGGAACGATTCAGACTATATATTAATGGTGTAAGAGAAACAGACTTTGCAACTGCTCCATCCCTTGGTGCGAGTGAACTTGTTTATTGGTTTGGTAAAAGTTCTTATACTACTTTAGGTGCATACTTTAATGGCACTGGCTATGCAGACACTTTATATTTTGATGGATATATGGCTGAGATGCACGGAATAGATGGAACTGCACTTGACCAAGATAGCTTTGGCGAATTCAATAGTTCAGGTATTTGGATTCCGAAAGAATACACAGGAAGTCACGGAACAGATGGGTTTTATATAAAAGGTGCAGATGCAAGTGACTTAGGAATAAACAGTGCAGCTAATGGAAATGATTTTACATTAAATGCAATTAGTTCACATGACCAAGTTCCCGACTCACCTACGAATAATTTTTGTGTAATGAGTCCTATAGACCAGTCAGGATTTACATTAAGTGAGGGTAACTTAAAAACTGCATATGGGTCAAATAATTCAACTAGTGGAGTTAAAGGAACTGTTGGAATATCAACAGGTAAATGGTATTGGGAAGGTAGAAGAAATTCTGCAAATGTATATCATTGTCAAGTTGCAGTAGCTTCTTCTGAAGTGTCACCAACTAAATTACCCCCTTCAAATACACCTGACAATGGAGGGTCAACAGTAGGGTATTGGGGGACATCTCTTTATAAAGATGGTGTGGCAGTTCAAACAGTAGCTGCATCTGGAAATGGAGATATTATAGGTCTAGCTTTAGATTTAGATTCAAGTCCTAACACAGTTACATTTACAAAAAATGGTAGTGCTTTAGGCACAGCAGTTTCAGTAACAAGTGGTTTTACTTGGACACCTTGTGAAGGTACAAATCCAAGTGGTTATACAGCATCAGTAAATACATCACATAATTTTGGACAAGATGGAACAATGGCAGGAAATATAACTGCTGGTGGTAATAGTGATGCAAATGGAATCGGTGATTTTAAATATAGTGTACCAAGTGGTCATCTTTCGGTATGCACAAAGAATGTAGGGAGTTAATATGGCAGCACCAACAATAACAAACGGACAAGAACATTTCTTTCCGATAATCTACGAAGGCAACGGAGCTGGGCAACGAGTGGGTCGTTTTGTACCTTTTACTGACCAAGCTACTGTTGCTAATAGTTGTTTAATTCAACCAGTTGCACAACGAAGACTTGGCAGAACACCAAGTTCAAATGGTAGTGGTACCATATTAACTTTCTCAGCTTGGGTTAAAAGAGGAAGACTTGGAAGTATTAGTTCAATTTTTATTGCAAATGATTATGCTTCAGTTGGTGAAGCTTTAGAGTTTAACACCAGTAATCAACTAAATTATTATTGTATTAAAAGTTCTCCAGGTTCGTATGATTGGAATTACATCACAAATAGAACTTTTGAAGACACTAGCAAATGGTATCATATTATGGTGGCTAGAGATACTACTGATTCAACACAAGCTGATAGAGTACAAATTTACATTGATGGAGAAAAAGTTACAAGTTGGAATACAGAAACTCAGGCAGGTTCTAATCTAACAGGTTGGATGAATCAAACAACTTATGAAAATAGTTTTGGTAATACTAATAATGCAAGTTATGTAAGAGGCATAGGTTATCTTGCAGAAATGAATATGATAGATGGTCAAGCATTATTACCAGCATCTTTTGGTATTACTGATACTTCAACTGGTAGATGGATTCCAAAAACTGTTGAACCTTTTCCTACAACCACAACTGATATTGCAGTTACTGTTGTAAGTAGTGGTGGTAATAAATATGCTTTAGATGGTGTAACTCAAGGCACAGTTACTTTAATTGAAGGTGCAACTTATAAGTTTGACCAAAGTGATTCTTCAAATTCAGGACATCCATTAAGATTTTCTACAACTTCAGATGGTACACATGGTGGTGGTTCAGAATTTACAAGTGGAGTAACAACAGCAGGAACTCCAGGCTCATCTGGTGCTTATACTCAAATAACAGTTCCAACAGGAACTGCAACATTATATTACTATTGTTCAGTACACTCTGGAATGGGAGGTACTGCAAATACTCAAGACCAATATGGCACAAATGGATTTAGATGTAAGTTCCAAGATAGTTCAGCACTTGGAGATGATACGAGTGGTAAAGGAAATGACCTAACTGCTACAGGAATGTCCACTACAAACCAGACTACGGATAGTCCCACACAGAATCATGCGACATTAAGTCCACATAGTTTATATAAAAGTAGTAACTTTACATTATCAGAGGGTAATTTAAAGGCAACAAGTACATCAGCAGCAGGAACACATAGTGGTCAAGGTGGAATGAGAATACCTAATGGTGGTAAATATTATTGGGAATGTGAGATTGATGCTGGTAAAGATGGAATGGGAATAGGCATAATTCCAGCAGATACTCCAACGACATCAGCTAATCCTTCAACAGCAACACTTTACTTATCTAATGGCTCAATGAGAACGGATGGAAGTAATGCCATAAGTTATGGAAGTGGTGTTAGTAATGGTGATATAATGGGTTTTGCTTTAGATTTATCAAACCCAGCAAATGGTAAACTTTATGTATCTGTAAATGGAACTTATGAAAATAGTGGAAACCCTGTAACAGGAGCTAATCCTGCACCAGCAAATCCATTGATAGGAGACTTTAGAGTTATATATCAAGATGGTTCTAATGGATATACTCCAGTTTATATTTATAACTTTGGACAAAAAAGTTTTAACACAGCACCACCAACTGGATTTTCTGCTTTACAACAGGACAACCTACCAGAAACAGTTAAAGGCATAAGTGGATTAGTGTGGACAAAAAACCGAGATTCTACGGATAATCACATTTTGATGGATTCAAGTAGAGGTGCTGGTCAAAGACTTGAATCAACAGAAACTGGTGCACAAATATTAATAAACAATTCTTTAAATAAATTTTTAGCTGGTGGTCAGCAGATTGGTAGCTATGCTGATATGAATAGAAGTGGTAATTCTTTTGTAAGCTGGAACTGGGTAGCAAATGCAGGAACAACTGCAAGTAACACTGATGGTTCAGTTACATCTACTGTTCAAGCTAATACGACTGCTGGATTTAGTATCGTGCAATTTACTGCACCTAGTGCAGGTAATTTTACAACAGGTCATGGACTATCTTCAACACCTGAATGGGTTATAGTTCGTATGGTAAATGCTACATCTAATTGGGCAGTTTATCATAAATCTGTATATGATGCTTCTGGTAACCAATTTAGTGCAAGTTTAAATAGTAATGCTGCTTACTCTGATTTAGGGTCAGCTATTTGGGGTGCTGGTATGACTTCAAGCACATTAGGATTAACTTCAGATGGTGTTGTAACTGCTGGAGCAGTTTCACTAGCTTATGCTTGGCACTCTGTAGATGGCTTTAGTAAATTTGGAAAATACACTGGAAACGGAAGCACAAATGGTCCGTTTGGGTACACAGGATTTAGACCAGCTTGGTTTTTAGTAAAAAGAATTGATACAGCAAATGATTGGCAGTTATTTGATTCTGCAAGAAATCCATTTAATCCAGTAGACAGAAGACTTTATCCAAATTTAACTAATGTAGAGGCAGTTGGTAGTACATCAGATATTTTTGATTTTACAGCAAATGGATTTAAAGTTAGAGAAGATAATGCAGCTATTAATGCAAGTGGTGGAACATACATCTACATGGCATTTGCTGAACATCCATTTGTTGGAGATGGCACAAGTCCTGTAACTGCACGATAGGGTTGTATTTAAATAACTAATAGTTTATAATATTAATTAACACAATAACATAAGGAGAAATATAATGTGGGCAAAAGTAAAAGCTGACCAAGTTATTGAAATCTTCAGTGGTGCTAAAGCTATAACTGATAATAATGGTATTCAGCATCCTGCAAGTATATTTAGTAATTGGTCAAAAGCAGAATTAGCTAATATTGGTTTTTATCCAGTAACTCAGGCAACACCTGCTGATAATAGATTTTATAGAAATGGAGCTGCAAGTTATAGCTTTAGTAATGGAGTCGTTACTGAAACTATAAGTTCAACTGCACATGAAATAGCTGACGTTACAGTTACAGATGAAGATGGTAACGTAGTTAATGATAGTGAAGGTAATCCAACAATACAAACTGGTTTAATATCTCAATATAAAATGGATATTGATAAACTTGCTTATGATTTATTACAACCATCAGACTGGATGGTGGTAAGAGAAATGGAAACTGGGGTATCAGTACCAGATACATGGTCAACGTATAGAGCAGGTGTACGAACTAAAGCTGCAGAGATGAAAACTGCAGTATCTGCTGTAACTTCAGTAGGTGCATTAAAAGATTTACATGTAGTTTATACACAAGTAACTGCAGAAGATAATACTGTTTCAACAACAATAGCAAGTGGAATATTATATAATTTTGGTGAACCACCAACAGAATAGGGGAAAATTAAATGGCAACATTTACGTCAAGGATTAGACTTGAGAAGCAAGATAATGGAGCAAACTCAGGAACATGGGGTACTGTACTTAATCAAAACGTAATTGATTTGGTTGATGATGCAGTTGCAGGTTATACGATTGTTTCATGTAGTTCAGCAATAACATTATCATCTAATAATGGTTCTGCTGACCAATCTCGTAGTGCAATTCTTGAACTTCAAGGAACATTAACATCTAGTGTTGACATTACAATTCCTTCAGTATCTAAGATTTATTTTGTAAAAAATAATACTTCAGGTTCACATGCCATTACATTAAAAACTGCAGCAACAACTGCAAAAACTACAGTTACTCAAGGTGGTACTGGTCCATTTATTTGTGATGGTACAAATGTATTTACTGGAGCTGACACTACAGGTTTAGGTTTAGGTACAGCAGCTACATTAGACTTTGGTACTGGTGATGCAAATTTAATACCAGTATCAAGTGCAGATATAAGATATATACCCACTTCAACTTCTTCAACTATTAGTTCTAATAAAGTATTTAGTGGTACTGTTATTACTTCAGGAACAAATACATTTACTTCAACCACTACCCAATCAGGTAAGGCAGTATTTACTGCTGAAGTATCAGCAGCTTCATCAGCAACTTTTTCAGGTGCAGTAGGAACTCCTGAAGTTTCAATTGCAAGTGCAACTTCAATGAATGTAGATTTCTCAGCAGGAAATAATTTTGCTATTACATTAGGAACAAATGCTACACTTGCTGGAGCAGTTAATGGTAAGGTAGGTCAATCAGGTACAATAACAATAACACAAGATGGTACAGGAAGTAGAACATTATCTTATGGAGCTGCTTATAATTTTCCAAGTGGAACAGCACCTACACTTTCAACTGCTGCTGCTGCAAAAGATATTATAGTTTATAAAGTAAGAGAAGTTTCATCTGTAGATTGTGCCAGTATTCTTAATCTTTCATAGGGGATTCTATGTCAACAGAAACACAGCTTCAACTACTTAAACTTGACTTTGCTCCAGGCTTTCATAGAGAGTCAACTCAATATGCAGAACAAGGTAAGTGGTTTGATGGTAATAGAGTTAGATTTAGAGCAGGTAAACCTGAAAATATAGGTGGTTGGAACTTTAAAGTAAGTTCTCATTTTGAAGGAACTGGTAGAGATTTAATTAGTTGGACTGATAATGATACATTAAAGAGGGCAGCTTTTGGAACTGAATCAAAACTTTACACTTATTTTGGTGGTGTTAATTATGACATTACTCCTATTACCTCAACAGTTACTGTAACAAATAAATTAACAACTGCAGCAGGTAGTACAAAAGTTTTAGTAAGTACAACTAATAATTTATCTACTGGAGACTTTGTAGAATTTACATCAATGGCAGCAACTATTGGTGGTAATGTATTTTTTACAAGTGGTAGTGATTTTAAAGTTAGTGTTATTGATAGTAATTCATTTGAAGTATTATCATCAACAACTGCAGCAGCTACATCAGCAGCAACTGGTGAAGTAACAATAAATTTTTTATTACCAGTAGGTACATCAACAGCAGTTACAGGTTTAGGTTGGAATGCAGGTTATTATGGTCAAGGTGGTTATGGAGAACCAAAGACTCAATCAGATATAACTATATTACCAAGACAGTGGACATTAGATACATGGGGTGAAGATTTAGTTGCAGGTTTAAGAGGTGGACGTGTTTATTATTGGGAAACTTCTATAGGTATTAACCAAAGAATAATTGAAGTAAGTGCAGCACCAAGTGTAAGTAATACATTAATTGTTTCTCAAGAAGATAGACATTTAATTTGCATGGGAACAAATGAATTTACAGGTGGTGCATTTAATCCATTATTAGTTAGATGGTCAAATCAAAATGATTTTAATAATTGGACACCTTCAGTAAGTTCAACTTCAGGTGAAGCTATATTAGGTTCAGGAAATAGAATTGTAGCAGCAGCTCGTAGTAGAAATAATATAATTATTTTAACTGATAAGTCTGCACATACTATGCAATTTATTGGACCACCATTTACGTTTGGTTTTAATGAGATAGGTACAAACTGTGGTGCAGTAGGTTTACATGCAGCTAAAGATTTTGATGGTAGAGTTTATTGGATGGGTACTGCAAACTTTTATGTGTTTGATGGTACAGTTAAAAATTTACCTTGTACAGTAAGACGATTTGTTTTTGACGATATTAATTTAGACCAATCAGATAAAATATTTGCAGGTGTTAATTCACAGTTTAAAGAGATAACATGGTTGTACTGTTCTAAAAATTCTACTGAATGTGATAGGTACGTAACCTTTAATCCAAATGAAAACTATTGGGTATATGGTTCAACTCACTTTACAACTTTTGAAGATAAGGGTGTATTTGCTAATACAATCACAACTGGTCGTGAAGATGATGGTGATTCATACTTATATGATAATGAACCTGAAGGTATTTATACTGCAAATGGAAATGGTATTGAATCATTTGTAGAGTCAGCAGATTTTGATATGTCTCAAGGTAATGAGATAATGTTTATAGATAGAATGGTTCCTGACTTTACATTAAACAATGAAGTATCAGGAACATCTGGACAACTTAATGTACAGTTTACTACTAAGAGATATCCAGATGCAAATGAATCAACAACAAAAGGACCTTTTATTATACAACCAAATACTGAAAAGGTTTCAATGAGAGCCAGAGGAAGACAAGCAAAAATAAGAGTGGCAACTTCAACAACAGGCACAAGTTGGAGATATGGTACAGTAAGGCTTGATATAGGCTCAGATGGGATGAGATAATGTCTACAAATAAAGCTACAGTTTTTCCTGAATTAATAGACACGTTTGGAATATTAACGACACGAGAACAAAAAATTTTATTTGATATTATAAAACAATGGGCAGATTCTTTAACAACTGAATTAACCTCACAGATTATTCAGGAACAAGCTAGAGAATCAATAAGAGTTGCAAGAGTGGTTAATACAGCAAATGTACCTAACCCTCAAGCAGGTGATATAAGATTTAACATTTCAACTTCAAAGTTCCAGGGATATACTGGAAGTGCATGGGTTGATTTTCATTAGGAGTAATTATGGGAGCAGGTGGTAGACAAAACTACGCACAAAATGCATTAGCCACATTATTTACAGAACAGTTTAGAAATCAAGGAGCTATTGGTCCTAATGATAATCCACGAAATTTACAAGAGTTAACTGATGCTATGGCTAACAATAAATCTAGGCAAGAAGGATTAACACCTAATCAAGAATTAGTTGAGCAATATACTCCTCAAAGAACATCTACTAAAGATACAGTTCAAGATGTTTTAAAAAGATATACTGAAGGAACTGGTGTAGTACCTACTTCACAATCAGCAGGACTACAAGGAATACTAGATAAGATAGCTGCAGAGAAAGAAGCATTAAAAGATTTAACTGTAACTGAAACATCTACAAGAATGGTTCCACAATATGAAGTGACTTATCCTACCACAAGTCCATATCAACAACAAAGAGCACCAACAATGACTACCTCATTACCACAGGGGGCTGTTCTGACAAGAGGAGCTTATGGTCAAGAATTTCTTCAAGCTCCAATGCAATCGTCAGGCTTGTACCAACAAAATACAAACCCACAATATAGACGAGTAGGTAGTAAACAAATTACAGACACAAATGTAAGACCTGCAATAGCTGGTGATTCAGTATTTGATAAACAACAAAAATTAATAAATGCTCTACAAGGACAGTACGATACAAGAAATAAATATACTTCACCAAGTTCTACAGGTATTCAAAGTTTAATAGCTGAACCTATTGTAAATCAGTCACAAACAGGATATAATAATATAAACGAAATTATGAGAAGGTATATAGGATAATGATGCAAAATAAAATGACAGCTCCACCATTACAAGGAATATCTAACTTGATGAAGATGCAAGGTAGAATGGGTGACACTGAATTAGTGCATATGAGTCCTATGGAAGTTAAAGGTTTATCTTCATTGGGTAGACTAACTCGTAATCCTGACACAGGTTTACCTGAAGCATTTAGCATTGGTGGATTTTTTAGAGATATTGTAGCTCCTACAGCATTAGCTGCAATTCCAGTTGTAGGTCCATATGCTTCAGCAGGTTATCAAATGGCTAAGACTGGTGCAATGGGTGGTAGTTTTATTGATGCAGCTACAGCAGGTTTAATGAGTTTTGCAGGTGGTAAATTAGGTGGAAAAATAGCAGAAGGTTTAACCACTGCAACAGGTGCTGCAGCAGATGCAGGTTCAGGAGCTGCTGCTGATGCATTAACAACAATGCCTGATATTGGACAACAAGCATTTGATTCTGCAGTAACTCAACAAATTCCTTTAGGAGATGTTACAACAACAGGAGCACCAAGTTTCATGAGGGCAGCAGCAGATAGTGCAGCAGGAAGAGTTGCACAAGGTTCAACTGCTATTGCAGATAGGATAGGAAGTGGTTTATCATCACTATCAGATATGAGTTTGGGAGATATTGCTTCTAATTTAATTCCTAAAACACCTAAAGATATAGGTGAAGCATTAGGAAGAACAATAGGTTCAGCTTCAGCAGATGCTATGTTACAAGATAAACTACAATCAGAAAATATTCCAAAAGAAGTTAAAGATGCTGAAACAGTTCAACAAGAATTTTCAACAGGTAAACTACAAAACATGAACCCTCAATATGCAGATAAAGATTTGTCTGCCTCACGAATCGTAGGTGCAATGCAAGGAACTCAAGCACCTTTACAATTTACTGACCCTAGTTATTCACCTGCAGTGACAGGTAATTTAAGTTCAATACTAGGTGCCAAGAATGGAGGTGCTATGTCTAATCTGAAGGAGAGAGCAATGGGCAGCCAAAGTAAAGGTCTAGCAGATGCGTTAGAATCTATTACTGAAGGTGCTGAAGACATTGTAGACATGGGGGGAGGGCAGGTTTATTTTGAAGGTATGGTAAAAGGTGATGGTGATGGTATGTCAGATGAAATACCTTTTAGTATTGAAGGACAACAACCTGCTTTATTAAGTAGAGACGAATACGTGTTACCTGCTGACGTTGTATCAGCTTTAGGTAATGGTTCATCTAATGCAGGTGCAGATATGTTAGATAAGTTTATGACTGACGTTAGAGAAAAAACTATGGGGAGAGAAAGACAGATTAACCAAATAGGATAGGAGTAATAATGAAAGTCGTGCCTGTTGAACCCATAGGTGTAGAATTATTTTGGAATAAGATTGAACCATTAGTTAAAAAATCAGTAACATATTCAGGTGGTAGACATACAGTAGCCACAACAAAGTTTCTTTTAGAAAAGGGTATGATGGATTTATTCATTGTATTTAAAACTGTAAAAGATATTGAAGCGATTATTGTTACACAAAAATCTATATATCCTGCTAAAACAATGATGACTGTTGTATTATGTGGTGGTAAAAATATGAATAAATGGGCAGGAGAAGGAATTAAAACAATCATGGAACATGCAAAAACAAATGATTGTACTGGAGTTGAAGTCATGGGTAGACCAGGATGGAGAAAAATATTTAAACAACATGTAAAGTATAAGGAAAGCTATGTCACTTTTGAAACACATTTCTAATTTTTTAATAGAAAAAGTATTACCAATTAAATTTAAAGTTTGGTTACTGGACAGACTTGCGTGTGATATTGCCAATCAAGGTGAAGATGGTGATACTGAACTTGCACATATTAATTCCTATGAAGCTAAACTATTAAGGTCAGTTGGTGGTTCAGGCACATTAAATAGTAAGACAGGTCTAAAACAATATGGTGGTGGTGGTAGTAAATCTGCTCCAGCTCCTGCATCTACATCTACAGTTGTAGAAAAAGCAGAGTTTCCTCCTGAACTCAGACCATTTATTACTGACATACTTGAGAAAGCTCAAGCTCAAGAACAGGCAAGACTTGCAGTAGGTTATCCAGTATACCCTGGTCCACGTATCGCCCAGTTTACTCCTGAAGAAAAAGCAGCTCAAGCAGGTATAGTTAGCTTGGTAGGTTCACAAGAACCAACATTTGATATAGCTAAAGGGTTAACTGCTGCAGGTACAGGTGCAGCTACAGCAGAAACTATAGGGAAACGTATGTCTCCATATATGCAACAAGTTGTAGATATAGAAAAGAGAGAAGCTGAACGTGCTGCAGAAGGACGTAGACAACAACTAGCTGCTCAAGCTGTAGGTTCAAGAGGATTTGGTGGTTCAAGAGAGGCATTCATACAGTCTGAACTGGACAGAAACTTACAACAACAATTAGGTGATATACAAGCTAGAGGACAACAAGCAGCTTTTCAACAGGCACAACAAGCATTTGAACAACAGAAACAAAGACAACTTGCTGGTGGGCAACAGATGGCAGGTATGGCTCCAATACAATCAGGTGTACAATTTAAAGAACTTGGTGCACTTGCAGGTATTGGTGAACAACAAAGACAACAACAACAAAGAGCATTAGACTTAGGATTCCAACAGTTTAGAGAAGAACAAACATTCCCTGAAGCTAGTCTACAACAATATCAATCTATCATTCGTGGGTTCCCACTACAACCAACAACTACGCAAACTCAGCAATCAATACTACCTACACCTTCATTAGGACAACAACTAATAGGTATGGGCACTGGTGCATTAGGTCTCGCAGGTGCAGCTAAAACTTTATTTAAAGAAGGTGGAACACTCAAACAGATACCTGAGGGTAATGAAGGTTTAAAAGCATTAGCTAAAGAGTCTCCAAATACTGTTGAGAAAATGGGATTTAAACCAATGAAATCAGGTAAGAGACCAAAGATAACTAAAAAACAAAATAAGATGTACAAAGAAATGTTGTACGCAATGTTATCAGATAATAAAAGAGAAGACATGAATGGTGACATAAGTGAGATAGCTGACATCATGAAAGAAAAAGGCATTGCTACATTGTCTCAAGATGGTGGTGTTGTTAAGTTACAACCTGGTGGGCAAATACCTACAGCTCCTAGTGTTCCAATATATGGAGATATTACAAGTTTTGAAATTGAAGATTTATTAAAAAGAGCCAAAGCTAGGTCTACAAGAGCAGACGAACTAGGTATGGTTATGTCTGATGAAGAAAGACAAAAACAAATTGAAGAAGATAAATCTGCAGCTAAACTTAGAGCCTATATGCAACTTGCACAATTAGGTGGAGATGTACTCGCTGCTGACCCAAGTAGAGGTACATTAGCTGCAGTAGGTTCTGCTGCTTCTAAAGCTGCTCCAGGATTTATGGAAGCTGCTAAAGAATTTAAAGATGTAGATAGAAAAGCTAGAAAAGAAAAATTAGATGAAACACTAAAACAAATTACTGTTGAAAGTACACTTGATAAAGATGTTCTTGATATTCTTAAAACTGATGCTGATTATAAAGCTGCTATTAAAAAAGCAGGTGATTTAGGTTTAAGTATTGTTGGAGATGTTAAAAGAGTTACTGATATAGTTAAAGGAAATTTATCAGGTACTGACCAACAAGTATTAGATGCTAATTCTGTATTAGAAACAACTCAAGGTAAAAAGACTTTAACACAGATAACTAAAATTGCTTCAGTAAATGCATTAAGAAAACTTCAAGAAATGAATAGAAAAGGTCAGTTAATAGGAACAGACAATGAAACAGAATTTAATAATTTATTAATTGATGAAGTTAATATGTTAGGTGTAGGTGGTCTTGAAAATTTAAAAGAAGGTGGTTTAGTTCCTGCAACTAAAGAACAAAAAACTGTATCACAAATATTAGACGAGATAGAATAGTGCAATGGCAATTAGTATTGACTCACAATCATTCAGAGAAACTGCAGAAAAAATTGAAGAACTGCAAAGTAAGGGAGCTTTAGATTCTGTTAAAGCTAAACAGCTTATTGAAGAACAAGGTTTTGACCCTATTGAATTTAAAGAAACTTATAATAAATACTCAGGTTTAACTCAAGAGGAAAAAGATAAAGCTGCAGAGATAACTGGTTTAGGTATTATTGATGCACCTATAAGAGTAGCAGGTAGAGCATTTGGTGAAGCTGGTAGAGATATTGCAAGTTTTTCTGCAGACGTAGCACCTAATTTAACTAAAAAGATTTCAGATAATTTTTCAGTAGTATCTGATGCAGTAGGTCAATATGTACCTGAAAGTGTAAAAGAATTTTCAGATGAGTTGTTTGACCCTTATCATGGTGATGGTGTATATGGAACTGCTGAAGGAGCTATAGGTAATATTGCCTCTTACTTTGTACCTGCAACAGGTATACTCAAAGCAACAAGAGGAGCACATACATTAGCTAAAGGTAATAGGTTTCTAAACTCAGGTCTAAAACAAGCATCAAATCTATTGGGTGCTAAAGGTCGTAAAGCTACAAAGGTAGCAGGTTTTTTAACAACTGGTGCAGCAGCAGCTACAATAGCTGAAGACCCTTCAGAAAATATAGTAAATACCTTACGAGAACAATTCCCTGAATCAACACAAATATTAGAAGGTCTTAGTGTCAACCCTGAAGATACAAGGTTGCA
>Ga0181405_1000507_pt1 | contig 13602 bp, 17 predicted proteins | sample 28SPOviralmetaG_FD_130134 | JGI IMG/M metagenome (GOLD analysis project Ga0181405, IMG submission 130134) | Marine viral communities from the oligotrophic San Pedro Time Series (SPOT) site, San Pedro Channel, CA, USA - 28 SPOT_SRF_2011-11-29 | ecosystem: Environmental > Aquatic > Marine > Strait...
TTCAGCGAATACATATAAGATATGGTTCTCTCTCCATATCCATTCCTGGCTCGAACTAATAGATCCAAAGCATGAGCCATTCTTTTGGAGTTGACGAACTCCTGGTAGGTTGGGATTTTACCTCCGAAATGTTGAAAGACGTTCATGGTACTGCTCCACTCCAAGCCTAAAAAACATTTCAATTTTCCAATTCTTTTTTCATGTAGCTATATCTTATATGTCTACATGGAAACAAAAGTTCAATATCAAGTATGGTCAGCCGAGAGATAAGTCTAACAGTTTGAGAGAAATAGCTAAGCTGTCTGGGTATAGGTTGAGTGGGTTAAAAACAATTGTAGAGAAAGGTGAGGCAGCATACTACAACAACCCTGGTAGTGTACGACCACAGGTCAAGAACCCTACCCAATGGGGAATTGCGAGAGTTTACTCCGCTGTGATGGGAGGCAAGGCTGCAAAGGTAGATCGAAAGCACTTGGTCAAGACCCGACCTTCTTCATCGTAGCGTTGTGTGATTTGGTAAAGCTCATACCAGTATCCATCATCTTAATCATTTCTCTCATGTGTTTGCGAGTATGATGTTTAGCATGAGCTTTGAGCTTTGGGTATTTAGTAGCTTCACTTCCTTTCAGGATAAGCTTACCATCTGTATTGCGCATATCACCAGGCATTCTATATTATTAATCAAGAAAAAGCAAATCCCGTTCAAGATTCATTTTATAACAAAAGTACATAACTCCGTATGGCGGAGTATATCCCTTCTTTGGATTTGTTAGATGGGTAAAGGTAGGTCTCGAAAATGGTATAATGACCTGTAAATGATCTTTAAATGACCTCTGAAACCATTTCAATAAAATCGTCTTGCTAAACGCCATTAGAATAAATGGTTTATCAAGTTCTTTCAAGCGAAGACATATATCTTTCAATTTACTAAAAGGTGGATTATCAATAATTAAATCATATTCAGGTGTGTAAGAGAAAAAATCTTTGTCTTCATGTATTACATCATACCCCATCTCTTTAAAGTAGTCTTTTTGTTTCCCATCACAATAAAAAGGACACCAAATAGCTTTGTCTTTTGGAATAAAGTTTTCTATTATTTCCCAGCCCTTTTTATCTGTTGCATAATTATCACTATCTTTATCTTTTGTAAAACTCATAATTAACACTCAGATAAGTCTATGAGACATTTGCCCAATCGTTCCCCTAATGATTGTTGTCGTAGCCTTTCATATACAGCTGCTATATCACCTCTTCTTCTCTCTTCCTTCTCCACTTCCTTCTTTTCTTTGTAGCATCTCTTATGTAGCTTACGTGTAGACCAGTCATCGTGGTCTGCTCCATTTGCTCGGGCACTTCCCACAGCAACCAATACCCCTCCACACCATTCACAATATCCTTTCGGCTTTTCTGTATTACTCATTATTTAATAGTTATACATTAAAAATCTTTAACTTAATGTATAATTGTATAATATAATGGATAAGCCACTACGTCAGCCATTTCTCTCAAAGGCTAAAAATAAGAAGTATAGTGTATATGTGATGAAAGATGGGAAGCGGCGATTAATTAATTTTGGGGACAAGAGATATGGTCAGTTCAAAGATAGTACAAGTATAGGAGCATATAAGTCTATGGATCACGGAGACCAAAAGAGAAGGAAGTCATACCTCGCCAGGCACGGCAAAGCCACAGATAGAAATAGTGCTAAATGGTTCTCTCATAAGTATCTGTGGGCAGCTTAACGTTTCTTACGTTTAACAGCCTGACCCCCTTTCGGCATAGCTTTCATTATCCTACCCTCACGACCACGGGCTTGAAGTCTCCTTCTCAACTCCGATCTATCTACCATTCGCGGGTTAAAAGTATCAGCGGCGACCGCCATTTGCCTATCCTTTTCTTCTTCACTTAAAAATCGTTGTAATAATTGATCTCCATCTGGCGGAAGCCCCCCAAGTGACCTCTCCATAGTTTTTGCAGCGGCACGGTCTCCTGATCGGAGTTCGAACGTCAGCTCTTCATCTTGCATTTCATCTCTCTCGTTTTCTTCTTGTTGGTCTTCTTTGGCTTCCTCCTTGGCTTCCTCTCTTGCTTGTCTTTCCTCATATAGCTCTGTCCCATCATTATCTCTGACCCCGTCTGGTGTACCACGTAAAAACCGTGCAAGCTCCGCACGGGTGTCCTCGTCCATGTCATCCTTTTTCATCGTCGCCATGGCTATACAGTAGCTACATATATTTTGATGTAGTCTTTGTAGTCACGTATGTTCTGCTTGTAGTTTTCAATAACGATGAAAGCATAGTCTTTGGACTTGACCAGATCGTTATATAGCTTTCGGGCTTCTTTCTTACCCTCTCTTGATGAATCCACAATATACATGTTCTCATCAAGAACAATCTCTAATTCTCTCTGTGAGGACAAATTGTTAAAAAATATATAATCTACGTTGTTTCTTACTAACCTTGGTATGGATGTAAGATTTTGTGCTAATATGACTATATTGAGAGAAAGTGGATGATATGCTGCATGTCTACCATTTACCGCTAATTCTTGGAGTATCTTGAAGTCTTTGCCTTTCAGCTTTAACACCAGGTCATCAACTATGATCATCGTTTTAACCTTGAACTTGTTGGCTGGGTCTACAATTTTATTAAACTCATTCATAGCTCTGTATCTCTCAACAACCTCTTTCAACTTATCAATATCGTTGAACCTAAACTCTTTCTTAATATCTGGAAAGTCTGCATCTGTACCAGAGAACAACAGGGCTACATCTATCTTTTCAGCCTTGAATAGCTTTCGCACAAGGTCTTGCACGAGTGTTGACTTACCGCCTCTACGCTTGGCGAGGACAATAGATATAGATGAGGTCGGCATAGTTTTGGGGTCAAACTTGGGAATGGTTTTGTATAAGTCATGATCCAAGAGACTCTTGTACATTTATAATATCAATAGACTATTACTTGCCCATTAAGCATCTGCATTTCTTTTTGATCTACATATACCAATCCACGAACCATAGATAGTTTTCTCTCAAACTTGGTTTGTGTTGTCTCTGCAAGTTCTTTCACATCCTCATTAGTAGTAGGTATAAAAACCTCATGGTCTTTGTCTTCCACTTCATAAATAAACTTCTGCTCGGCAGCTTGTTTGTCTATCAGTTCTTTGAGCTTTTGCTTATAGTATGCGCCACGATGGGCGTCAGCCATAGTCTTGTTTGCACCGAGACATAATCCCATCATCACGGGGATACAGAAGTTCTCCTCTTGTATATCATCAGTAAGATTATTAGCCAACATCATATCGGCAAGACCATATGGTCGGAGTAGATTACACTTATCTGCATATGAGCCAAGCTTTTCTGTGTTGCCTTGTAGCTGCTCCATAACAAAGTCTATGTCCTCTTGTGTCACGGCGGGGAGCACCGATACTCGGTCGGCACAAGTAAAGAACCCTTGTAAAATAAGAGTTTGAAAGTCTTTGGAAAGCATGAAGTCTAACATCCTATTGGCTTGTACGGTAGGCATTCTTTCAACAAGAGACTTAATCTTACTCTTGTTACCCATCAGTATGAGATAGAGAAGGACGTTGATATTGCAGTTGACCTGATTGGAAGTCAAGTCGAAGGACTTCCCTACGTGGGTATAGCCACTCATCATACGAGTACCCATGGCGCTGTCTATGAAAACCCGCTTCTTGAAAGGTAGGTAGGGAACAGGGTCTCTGGTATTCCACACTCGGATACATTTTGGTACAGAGTTCATGTAGTCATTTTTGTAGTCCTCCTTGTCGAATAGCATTCTTGGTGCACCAAAACTAACAGCATATCCAAGATTAGGTAGAGATGTGTCTGTGTCGTTAGCATAGATGTATGCACATAGGTTAGCAACTGCACCACCAAGAGAATGCCCTGTAAAATGAACATCACTAATGACTGAAACCTTCTTTATACGAGAGATGAGGAAGGAGTATGTTTGATGGACAGCTTTTAGAAAACCAGCATGGACTTCCAATCTCCCTGCGTGTTGTTCAATGGGGAACTCGTAGTCTGCTATTCGGTTGGGAAGGGTACTACCCAAATCAGAGGTAGACATGTCTGTTAATACGTTCTCCAAAGTTTCCGTTCCACGAAAGGCTACAAACATCTCACTTCCCTCGGTGTAGATCAAGAAGGGGACATTAAAGTCATTACTATCAATTCGGTTGTTGAGATACATGTTTACGTTTGGGAATGCCTCTGGACTGGATAGGACCTCTGACTTGTATGTATCAAGAGAAAGATTGAGACACTTTTGTAAAAGCTCGTCAAGATTGATACGATCAAGGATTTGTCTAACAGCCATCTTCCCAGTCCCAGCAAAAGCTCCACCTTGCTCGTCTGTGGATTCTGTAACAGCAGTAACTATCTTTGGAAGAATAGTAATAACTGGACTGAGTATACCTCCGCCGCCTCCCGCAGGTGGCTTAACTGGTGGTGGATCAACTGGTGGATCAACTGGTGGATCAACTGGTGGTGGATCACCTGAACCTGCTGGTGGATCACCTGGTGGCTCACCATCAGTTATTATTGGTGGATCATCAGGAGCAGGTCTCTGGTTCATATTATTGTATCTTGCAACCATCAGCTCGCCTTCTGCATCCAACAAGAAATTGGTGGTTGACCTAACTTTGTTCTTTAAAGCATTCATCCGTGCGTTGTAAATCTCTAACCCCTCATCAGCACCGCGTTTGAGTAGATTGTAAAGTCCTTCAAGAATACCGCTTTTTCTCAATTCGGTATATTTATCACTACCATATCGTAGATTGAACCGAGCCATACGGTCACGCTCAAAGTCCTCCACCTGTTTCTTGTTGTTTATATCTAATCCTGCTGATTGTTGTTCGCGCTCAGCAGCTCCTGTATCGGCAGGGTCTATATCTGCTGCTTCAAAGCTGTTAAAATCATCAACTTCTCCCTTTCTAATTTCCTCAATAATACTTTCCTCAGGACTTGTTGTTTGTTCTGAACCATCTAATGCATCATACCACCTCTCCTGCGCCTCATCAACTACGCCCGTTCCATCGCCATAATGCTCATCTTCCACATTATCCTCCCACCAGTCCTCGGGATCATCAGCAGCTTTTTCCTCCTCGTCATCAACTTCTTCCTCTTCCTGTCTTTCTCTTTCTCTCTGTCTTTCTCTCTCTCTTTCTCTTGTTGTGCGTGGATCTCTGTTTCTAACCGCAGGGTCTTTTGCGAGTTTTTCGTGATATTGCCTCCTCCAATCATTCCATTCAGCACGACCAGTTTCTGTGTCTAAATCAAATTGCGGGTTCTTTCCTGTTTCAGCTTTGTAAGCCTCCATATCATCAAATTGCGACCTGGGTTTCTGACCCAGTTGAGCACCTCTTTGGTTCAACTCATTCTGGTAGGTTTCTTGGATATAGTCTCGATGGGCTTTTTCCATCTTAGCATACTTTTTTTGTGCACCTTCATTAGCGTCCTGATACTCGTTATTCAGTTTCTGGCGTCGAGTTTCAAGTTCATTCAGTTTAGCAATTCTTTCCTCTCGTGAGAGAGTATGTGAGTCATATGTTTCTCCCAACTCTTTGTCTATTGTGTTTAATTCTTTTTTTATTTCAGCAGCTCGGTAGACGTTGTTAATAGCATCAAAACCGTCCAGCTGAAAGTCTATGTCGTTAATACTATCTTGGAGTTTGGCTTTTCTATCATTCCAGACAGCATTATCTCTCTCTGCCTCTAAGAACTCTTTTTCTGATTTTAAAAACTTTTTAACAAAAGCATTACGCGCAGGAACGTCTTTGGTATTCACCTCGTTCAAAATACCGTTGATTCCATCACTATATAGCTTGGAACGAAACTCGCTTGTACCAGGCTCTAAGCCAAACAACTCTTCATGGGTCTTGTAAATGTCTTCTGGTGTTAGGTCTTGCATTCTTGTACGACCAGTTCCACTTTCAGCATCTATCCTTCTCGCCATAAAGTCCCTGTATGCACTTATTCGTCTACCTCGTGCGGTTGCTCTATCTACCTCTATTGCCCTTGCCGCCGACGCCCTACCAGACTTAGCTCCTGCCCCACCTACCATTGCTGCTAAAATAGTCACTCCTATTTCTGCTTTTTCCATTGTGGATGTGCGGCTTTCAGCTTGGTTGTAGAAAGCATTACCACCATCAACGTCGGCTTGTATTTGCTTCTCGTTTCCAGCAATAGATAAGGCAATAGTTTTTAGGAAACCTTTAAAACTAATACCCTCTTTTTCCAGACGTTCGTTCTCCTTCTTCCGATCCTCCCCCGCCTTCTTTGCTTTTCTTATATTATCTGCATTAGGGTCATCCCGCTCCCGAAGGTTTTGATCATATTCATAAAAAGTCTGTCTAACCATTGCCTATATTAGTAGCTTTTATAATTGTAGAGAGATTCGAATTGAAAGAAAACGTCTATGTAATCAATCTGCCCAGCCAAAGCAGTAGCGGCAGTAATTATCCCAGTAGTAGCGTCACGTGGGGCAAAGTCTGCATCAACCAGAGCGTTTGGAGCAGCCGCGTTGCCCAGCTTTTTGGTTTGTACTTGGAAACCACGAGTAATCTGCTCTGAATCAAACTCCATATCATGGTAGATAGTCTGTGTAACTTTATCTCCCTGAAAACCAATCATAATATCATTCACACCACCAGTCTGATCGCTTACGACCTCAAAGCCAGAGAAGTGACTGGGTTTAATCACTACACCTCCTCCATTACGGTCAGTATTAGCGGGAATACCAGCAGCAGGTTGGTAGAGATGTATAATTGCTCTCCTAAATATAAAACTCTGAGCATCAATCCCACTCGACAAGACTATGTTTTGATTTGCACTTGTAAGTCTATAATGCAGGATCGCCATTACTATATATATAGTTGGGGAGTTTTTTAATAATCTACTGTATGCAAGTAAATGTGAAGTTCAATTGTAATGTGCTTGTTGCAGAGTTTGTACCTCCGATAGATTGTAAGTCCCAACTTGGGAAGTCCATAAAAAACTGCCATGAACCAAGCCCAGAGCCAAACTGGTTTCTCCGAATCAGTCTTGCTTGTCCCCTATCAAGGGTTCTTGTACCAGAAACGGCGGCGTTACTTTGAAGCCTATTTACACTTGTTCCATAGCAAACTTGTTTATATTGGAAAGGTTCGGCGCTGGCGGTGGCTGTTGGAAACTCGCCGATGCAAACATCTATATACCCCTCAAACCCTTGAAGTACAGTATCACCAACGACAATAGGGGGTGAAGCGCCAGGTACAGCAACTGTGGCTGTAATAGACTCTTTTTGCTTAAAGCTAATTCTCCAATGCTTACGCTTGAAAGCTTCTATACCAACAAAATTATTGACGCCAGCATCACCAGCAGCAGCACCACAATTCCAAGTAATAATACTATTAGCAGAACCATCAGCAGCTGGGTATTTAGATTGAAAACCAGCATCGCTCGTAGTTCCTTTTGCAGCGAGGGATTGGGTCATAGTGAACAACAAATACGAACCAAGATTAGGCACTCCGTCATTCGTCAGATCATTACAAATACGTGTTGTAAAGTCCAAAGTTCCAGCGGCAGGAACTCCCGTAGCATTAGCATTAGTATAAACATCGTAAACTTCCGCCGCATAAGCGTAGGAAGGTTGACCCGCTCCTGCTCCTGTAATGGGTTGTAATGCAAAATACTTAATTGGTCTACATGAAGTAAAACCTCCCTGCTCAATCTTACATAGTCTTTGGTAAGCTGGATTTGTTGCAGCTCCTGCAAGTGCTTCATTATTCTCAAAGAAAATCTCAGCAGCACCCTCTGGGGCGAGGGGGTTAGTAGGGTTTTTTAACGGCAATCGAAAAACCAAATCAGATTTTCTTTCTGGTACTGGAAGTACAGAACTATTGCGTACTTCGAGAGAAACTTTGTTGAGAAATTGTGCATCAGTACCAACAGTATACTTGGCTGAAATCATCTCTCCAAAATCATTATTGCATCTAATTTTTTGTTGCCCTAATGCTGTGCCCTCTGCAACAAGCTCATTACAAGTAATTACACCTCCGACAGAATTATTAAAGTCTCTGGCTGCGGTTAGATCTCTGCAAGTGATATTATGAGTAGATGCCTCGATTTTTGCTTGTCCAACAAAACCAGCAGCCGCTGGTATTTCTATATCTCCCTCAGAAGTAATCTTACCTTTACTCTCAAAAGCAACATCGGTAAGTGCTCCCGCTGAGCCTCCCTTTACAGTAGATGTACAGTCGGCTGTTCCGTCGGCATTTATTTCACATCCAGCAGTAGCAGATGCATTTCTGGCTTGAACTGTCGAATAGGATTGAATGTTCGCAACTGCATTAGTAGCAACAAACCCACCCGCATCGCTACTATGAATAGGACAAAGAAAAGTCTGTAAAACATTAGGAGCACCATTAGCACCAGCGAGATACACATCTCCTCCGCCTCCTCCGCCACCGCCAGGTGGTATACCGTTAATAGTGATCGCCCCTGTACCACCAGTTCTTATATCCACAGGATTGTTAGGATTTCCGTCGTTAATGGTTAAAGCTCCTAATGTCTTGATGTACTGAGTCCCACTCATCTTATACTAAATATAAAGATTAAGTTAGAACAGATAGTTTAGTCGTTTCTTGGGTTGTTTAGTAGTGAAGGGATCTCTCTTGAATGACTTTAAAGCATTTGTACGTAGGTTATTCATTCTCTCACCCTTACCAGACTTGCTAATAGTCAGCCGCTTGTTTTTGGCTTGTGACGGGTTGACTTCTTTTTCATTTTCGCTTGGCTGAAATCTATAAATAGCCTCGCGCTTAGCAGCAAAACCACCATCAGGTTGTTGTACAACCTCAAAGTCACCTATATCTTTCACACCGTCGCCTTTACCCTCATCACTCTGGTTTACAGATACAAGCCCCTCTGGTCTTAAACTACTCATACGCTGGTCTGTGATCATGTCGTTTACTATACCTCTGATATAGGATTCGCCATCCAGGACAACACCAACACGTCGTCCCTGTGCATCGGTGCGTGGGTCTTCTGCGGGTCTAACTTTTCCTACAATCCGAGCATGAAGCTTAACCAAGTCCGTCTTTGTAGCACGACTTCCTAATTTCTTATATATAGCGGCTTCCTTCTCCAAGTCTGGAAAGTTGTTAAGGAAGTATCTAATATCATCTCTCAACTCACTTGATTTCTTACCAGATGACGAGAGACGGGATGATGGGATCATTTGACCTTTGGTAGGAAGTGGAGCAACAGGGTCAGCATCACTAATCTTTGGGTCAAAAACTCGCGGGTCTTTTTTTTCTGGTGCTGGTGCTGGTGCTGGTGCGGGTGCTGGTGCTGGAACGGGTGCTGGTGCTGCTGTTGCGGATGAGGCTGCTGCATCGTATGCTCTTTCATCAGGGCTTTGAGTAGGTTTGGTATTAATCCTTGCACCGCTTTTAGTGCCTGTCTTTTTTTTGCGTGGATTTTTACCTTTTAGCATCACAGGCTCACCAGTTCCAGTCTTCTTGCGAGGTGTTTTTGGTGGGGCTGCTTTCATAGCCTTCTCCTCATCATCTAAATCAACCTTATCACGGTCACCCATAATGGTTGGGTTCTCGGGAGTATCCTCAACAACACGAAACTTTCTCTTCGGTTTACCCTTTGCCTTGTTAGGGGCTTTCATAGGAGGAGGGTCTGTGTCGGGAACACCAGTTTCCTTTTCAACAACACTTCCTCTCATACTACCTTTCGGAGGAGTAGATGGAGCTATAACACGTCGAGCAGCACCCGCTTGGGCACGAGCATCCCTAAATGAATCATATTTAAGAGCCTTAACACCTCTCATCTTTTCTTGTTTTAGTAGCTTTGATAGTCTACGTGAGTAGTCCATCTCAGAACCAGCAGTCTTTGGGTCTGTGAATGGTTCAAACAAATCCAATACATCTTTGTATACGCCTTTCTTGTAATTGAGAGAAGTGGATACACTCTCAGTAAGACCTTGTTTATTCCTAAACTCAGCGATCTTGTCTACTATCATGTTCTGCCCCTTGCCCGTACCAAGCATACGGCGGAGGTCATCAACTGGTAAGGAGGCTTTGAAGGCGTTTTTGAGCTTTTGAGACATATAAATAGGAGATAGATTTTTTGTTAGATTTTCAAGACATTCTTAAAACTCGCAAAGTTGGGATTTGTAGATATGCGGTTGCTATTCATAATGTTGGTAGGCTTAGCCACAGTCTTTAATGGCTCTATGCTTCCCTCCAAGATGGTCATAGCAACTTTCCCACCGCTCCTTAGTCCTGCCTTTTTGGTAAGAGGAGCTTGTCCAAAACCAACCACCATATCTGAAAGATCTTTCTGATTGAGTTTACGCTTACCTCGTGGTTGGTATTTAGCAAAGTAAAGCATCTGTAAGAACTCGTCTTCTGGTATACCAGATTTAGCAAATCTTTCTTGTACCGCCTTAGGCAAATCTGCAATTTTGACTTCACTTCCCGTAGGGGGATCTCTCAATCCCATAACACTTTGTCGTCTAATAGCATCATTCACATCGCCAGTTGTAATCTTAGGTCGAGTGAGAACCATTCTATATAGTAAGCAAGGATATTATACAACGCCAACGTCTCTAACACAACTACCGCCAGCACAATTAATCTCCATACATCTACTCCTTCTCACCTCACTCAATATAACAGCTATACAACCTCCTAATGAGAGAAGTAGTGAACTAACAAATATACCAATTGTAGTAAGGTTTTCGGATTGGTCTAACTGAAAGTGTATAGTATTATCAGAATCACGTGGATCGATCATACTTGAAAGTTTATCCATAATTAATCCACATACTATATATAATGCATTTCTCTCAAATCAGAGGCGCTAATACTCAGTCGGGCTTACTGTATCGTGATATGAATGGTCTACGGCAGTACAAAGCTATGCAACCACTATTGCCTATAAGTCCAGGACTTACCCCTACGCTATACACAAACAGGCAGAACTTTGGGTTGCTTAACAAAAGAATGAGGGATGGTTTAGGAGATTCTCTCCCAGGTGGGCAAGAAGACATACCAGAACTCGCAAATCGAAATCTTGAAGATGGAGGATTTCGTAATCGTGGAAAAGTTATGAGTCAAGGGAGACCAGTAAGATTAAATGTTCCAGATAAGTTTGAAGATATAGGGAGTGCAGATTTAAGTGAAATGCCGCTTTCTCGTGAAAAACCCATGACCCAGAAAGAAGAAACACAATTCACCAAGTTTTTAAAAGCTCATTAAGAATATTTTTATCTAACAAAGGTTTATAGTATGTCTCAAATCATTCTGAACTCGGCAGAAAACTCAGCTTTAATCCAGACGCTCCAACAGAGTGACTCCAAAGTCATTCCTTCCATTTACTCTACCAAGGAAGTCTATGCTCCAAGTGCGACTACTTGGTTTAACCAGTCTTCGTCCTCTGGTGGTCAACCTGCTGCTGGTTCAAGTCTGACTTATGATCTTAATAAATATGGGATTGCTGAACAGATGCTTTTTACTTTTAGTGTGACTGCAACCTCACCTGCTGTTGCAACTATTGGTGACCGCATCTGTGCCCCAGCTGGATACATCTATGATCTAATTGACCGAGTAGATTTTCTTTCATCTTCCCGAGTAATTAGTACCCTTTATGCCGAAGACCTACGTGCCCAGCATGTAAATCTTTCTCCTGCTGCTCTTGCCCCTGTTGTGCAAACGGCTCTTGGAGCAAGATTCGGTGCGGAGACTGCCGCCGTTGGTGACACGTCTAAGATCACCGCAGACTACTGTGTTCCAATTGTTTTTGGGTTTATGAAGGACATTAACACTCAGCCTAATCTTTCCTTTATGGAATCATGTCAGGTTCGCATTACTTTCAAGAGCCCTCAGTCTTTCTTCTTTGCCTCCGCTACGGGTAATCAGATTAGCGACAGCGCAGCTAATCCAACTACGAATGTTGTACCCATCACGGCTACGGGTCTTTCTTTTTCGCCTGGTTCTGGTCTTGCTGGTACGCTCCCAATTTTGCAGGTACGCTATAAGCAGTACGGTGAGGCTGATACTGCACAGCTTCTTGCTGAAAACTATAACGCCGAACAGTTGAATATGCTTACTACTCGATGTTTCCGTGAGAACCCTGTGTCCTTTTCGGTGGCTTCTGTCGGAGCACCAGTAGCCACTAACGCCAAACCAGTGGTTGTGACTATTGACCTACGAAATGTTGATGTGGTTAAGGCATACTATGTCTTTGTAACTCGTGACCATACAGGACAGGATACTGGCGAGATATTTGTAACGAAGGGCGGTCAAAGAACTGTGAACCAATGCTTTGATATTTCCAGCATCAAGCTTACTGCCTCTGGGCAAGAGATATGCACCATCGGTCAGCAGCAGAATCTTTATGCTCGTCTTACCGAGAACGGACATGCTTTTAATGCTGTTGCTGCTGGTGCATCTACGTCGGCTTTGAACGGCAATAGTATTGAGGGGCTGCATCTCCATAATGTTTACAAGATCCAGACTGGTCTGTGGGAGAACGAGGGAGGTGGTGCTTGGTCTAACGGATGGTCTATGAGAGAAATGACCAATATGAGAATTGAGGTGACTTTGCCGCCCGTAGTTACACTGGGTGAGGCGGATAAATATGAGTTCAGGGGGCGAATGAATAATCAAAATGCAAATATTTCATGCAAATACACTCTCCACGTAGTTGAAGATTGTTCTACTATTCTCTCGACTGCCTCCAATACTGGCAGGACAGTGAACAGTTTGACCAACTAAAAAAGTGTTTTACAATAAAACTGAAACAGATTATCACCAACTGCATTAAGCTCATAATGCCGAACTACTCCAAAGGAAAGATTTACGTAATCAAGAATGATGAAACAGATAAAATGTATTTGGGTTCAACCACAAACACTCTAATGAGAAGGTTTCAGGGTCATAAAGATGACGACAGAAAAGAGAGACAAATAAATTGTATGAGCAGACATATCATCTGGGGTAAAGGTGCAAGAATAGAGCTACTGGAATACTTCCCCTGTAAGAGTAGACAAGAACTATATTGGAGAGAACGATACTGGTTTGATACTCTAAACAAGGACTTAGTCAACATACAGCGTCCAATTGAAACAGAAGATGAGAAGAGAGAAACCAATAGAATTAGATGTTCTTGGAAATATTCATGGCATCTTAAATCAAAGTCAAGAGAAGCAGAGAATAATATGATGATGATAGACCCTTCTCTCTTTGATTAAATTAGGTGGTTAATGTATATGTACAGATATAGGAATCAGCGCGAGGGTAAACCTATGAAACAGAATAACAAGAGAAAGCCTAAGAAGTCACCTGCACCAAAAAAAGAGAGAAGCCCTTTTGATAATCTCAAAGAAGGAGCATTCACAGCACAAGCCAAAAGAGCAGGGATGAGTGTTAAGCAAATGACCAAGGCTGTATTAGACAACCCAGACAAGTATACCACTACAACTGTTAGACGGGCACAATTCGCCAAGAACTTTGGCGGAAAGAGAAAAAAATGAATACGATTTCCATGACCAAGGTGTAAGATAATGCCGTACAAAGACCCAA
>Ga0181405_1000512_pt1 | contig 13573 bp, 16 predicted proteins | sample 28SPOviralmetaG_FD_130134 | JGI IMG/M metagenome (GOLD analysis project Ga0181405, IMG submission 130134) | Marine viral communities from the oligotrophic San Pedro Time Series (SPOT) site, San Pedro Channel, CA, USA - 28 SPOT_SRF_2011-11-29 | ecosystem: Environmental > Aquatic > Marine > Strait...
GAAAATCCTGTGATCAGTGGAGGGGGAAACGCAATTACTCAAGGATTTACTCACAGACAAGGAAACCCAACAGTTAGATTTAGCATTCCAGCAAAGGAAATGCTTTTAGAAACCGATTCACTTCGTTTAGTTGGTCAGTTTATAGTTAAGACTTCAAATGATAATAATATGATAGTTGCTAAAACAAATCTCGACGACAACAACGGAGCAAATCTTGCTCGTGCTACTTCAGCGAATATTCCAAACTTCGGTGGAGTTCAAGCATGTATAGATAAAGTAGTTATTCAGTCAAAGAAAAGTAATGTTGAATTAAGTAATACAACTAACTATAGTATGAACGCCTCTCTTATGGAAGGATACAGAAATAGTCAGAGAGACTACGCTTATGGAGAACCCGCCAATCAAGCACTTTCACAGGGTCACAATGCGACAAACTCAAACAGAAGATATAATGTTAATGCTGATCAAGCAGCACAAGCATTATCTTCACCCGCTAATAAGCAAATCGGTCAGCATTTCTCAATGAAACTCGAAGTGGATATGTTAAATGCGGGTGATCTTCACCTTGGTCAAGGGTTCCTTAATGGATTACTTGTAACTCTTCACCTTGCTCCTGATAGTGCTGTATTCAGTCAAAGATTTAGAGAGATTGCTACTAATCAAGCAAATGCTGGGTTAGACAATGTAATGTATGTTCTTAAGAACTTAAAGTTAGAAGGTAGATATGTTCAACCTGACGCTGACGATTTAAGGAACTATCAAGCAGTTAAACTCATGAACTCTAAATTAAATGTTCTCAATGACCTTCACTCTGACGACAACGCACTTCAGTATACACCACAACTATCAAGTGTTAAATCTGTAATCAACTTATTTTTAGATAATGACCAACAGAATAATAAATCTTTACAACAGAACAATTTCAAAATGCCTCTCGGTCTTAAGGAAGTTGAACAGAGTAAAGATAATTTAAGACACCCACTCTCTTATCCAGTTAAAGTTCAACCAAATACTGCTTCTACAACTAATGCTGGAGCAAGTCTCACAACTTTAGCAGAAGTATATGGAAATAGAACAACTACTGGTATAGAAAGATTAAGTGATCTTCATGGAGACGCTGAAGTTCGAGTTCATTTTGAAAGAGCATTGCTCGGAAGACAGAGTGAAAAGAATGTTAATTCAATTGGAACATTAGACTCAATGTTGGTTGCTGATTATCAAGCACTTGGTGCTGACGCCAACAACGCCGCTGGAAGTAACTTACACCCACAACTTTTGGGAATCGGTGCTGACTACAGTTATGGTTTAGGAAACTCTATTAACTATGTAAACAGAGATTATGGAGCAAGTATTAAATCAGGTGTTGCCGCTGGTCAAGCAATCTATCCTGCTATGAGTAATAGTAAGTCAGAAGTTGTTCAGACTTACCTTAAACACCTTTCTGCTTTAGACACAGCGAAACTTGTAAAAACACAATAATATTTTTAATAATATATGAAAGACTACATTATGGAAAATAAATTAAAAAGAATCATGAAAGAAAATAAAGGATTAAAAAAAAAGTTATTTATTCTTGAAGAACAAAATAAAAAATTATTATCTTTGATTAATGAACTTATCTCTAAATTAATCTAACCTATATCCCCAAAGACAATAGAATTTTCTTTGGTCACTTACCCATAGATCTCCACTTTTAGCATTATCAAATTCTTTCTTATAATCAAATGCTTCAAATTTCTTTTTTCTTTCATTCATATCTTTTTCAATCCTATCAGCAATAGCAATAGAAATCCAAAAACATATCTCTGACTTAAGGTCTGTTGTAGCAAAATGAACAGCATTTCTAAAACGAGGCATAAATCTTTGTAAGGAAAGACAAGTTGACTTCAATCCTCGTATATCATTAAGTTCGTCGAGTAATCCTGCTCGGAACATATGCTTTTCTTGATAGAAGTTTTCAAGATATTGCTTTTCAATCCGTTCCTTAAAATCATTTATGATTTCCCAAAGTTCGGCGTAGTTGAAGAAGAAATCATGTTTAACTTCTTCACGGTGCCGTTCAATGGCGACCCACTCTTTTGGTAAGGTAAACTCAATTGCGATCTGCTGGTTCATTATACATATATGACGACTCATTCATTTAAGTCCTTTCAATTTAATTTTAATAGGATATATTAATATATACCCCTTAAATGGTATAATATTTTAATATATCTATTAATTAGTATATATTTATACTTAAGGGGTGATATAAAAATTTTTATATCACTCTTTAAATACTAATATATATTAAATTGCTTATTTTCACTATATAAATATTAATATAAACAACTTAAAGCATATATATTTACTCCTGAACGGGAGAAACAATCTTAAATATGACCGAAGAGTTGTCGTCGAGGTCAGGACTTGTTAAATCAGGATTGAGAACAGAAACCTTAATAGAGTTCAGATTAACTGGATTCGTTAATGTATGTGTGATCTGATTATCGGTGAAGATAAAGTCTTGTGAAGATAAACTTGTTTTTGGGACAACACCTAAAAGAGGTAAGGGACTTCCTTTCGCAACTATGTCGTCATGGTTTGGAACTATATTGGAAGTTATTAGATAATAACCATACAGTGATAAGGTAGGAAGTTTCCTTCCTATCAATGGTCTGTCTGTTGTCGTGATATGTAACATAGTTCTCACAGCAGAGTTTACATTTCCTGTGAATTGTTTTATATTATTATAGATTTGTGTTTTAGGGTCAGGATACGCTCCCGCCGCAGAACGCCGAGGAGTTCCCATATCAATGAAGTTAAATGTCTCAATATTAGTAACCACTGCTCCGTCTGTTGCCGAACCAAGACTTGGGAATGAAGTGCTTGGATTTATATTTCCAGCAATCGAAGGTTGAATAGTTGAATCTATTTCTGCGTTTGTTGTGAACCCCTGAAGAAATGCTGGGTTAGTATTAAATGTAGCAATCTTTTCAAAATGTCTTTCACTGTTTAATTGATCATAGTCAAAACCAAGACGAGACCAAATACATTTATTCCATGCTTTCCTTGCTTCTATTTCACTACTAAAATAATCTTTAAACAAATAACAACCTGCTATTGGGATCGCAGTTGCTAAATCACTTAATTTCCTAGCAGTTTCAACCGCAGCATTATTAATTACAACACCTGATATTCTTGTTAAAGGAGAAAGAACAGACGATATACATTTAATTCTATTTTGACTTTGGTCTGTTCCTCCAGTTGAAGTAGCAGGATTAGGAAATGGGTCGTCAAACTCTCTGAAGAAGTTAGGAATACCAACTGCTTCGGTTCCAGCGTTTTCTATTGGATTACCAAATATATCATGAGTAGGTGGTCTATAAGGTTGGTGTAAATGAGAAAACTCGAAACCATTTCTTTCAGTATTATAAGTTAGATTAAATTCAGTTGCTCCGACTTTATATCCTATTTGTCCCAGTCTATAATTATCTACATTCAAATAATCTGCTGGTTCTTCAGTATCTTTATTATTTATCTGTGTTGTGTTTCTCGCTCTTTGATTATCAACAAGAACAAGTATAGGTTTATTCGCAGCAACATAAGTATCATAAGCATGTTGAACTTCTTGATTTGGAAAAAGATTAACAATATCTCTATGCTCATGGTTTGGTATAAAAAATTTAGTGAACGATCTATTTGCTGGTGTAAAGGTTCCATTGTTCGTGTCGTTATAGTTGTAAACACCACCATTTGCTAATGTTAAATTTTCTATTAAACCAGCACCTTGTGATATGTCTCCGTCGAATGTAGCATTACCTACATTGGTTTCAACTGCTGAAGTTCTTATATATTCACCTGTGTGAGTATCAAGTCTTACCTTTCCATTAATTTGATCCCGAATCAAATCAGCAATCTGATTAATTCCATACACTCCCTTTTTTATAGTAAAAGTTCTTGTAATAACTACAGGTTTCATGATATGATTTCCACCTCCGTCTACTTCTTTTGTATATAAAATGAATGGAGTTCCCGAACCCCCCAAGTGACGATATGGTGAAGGATTAGTCGCTCCATAAATACTTTCAATATATTCTGTAGGAGTCCCCGCAGCGAACAAACCCGCAGCGTTAAAAAGAAAAGCAGCGTTTATATAGAGATTAGGTCTCTGTCGCACCTTAAAAGGAACTTGGTCTCCAATTGGGTGAAATTCGTCATTCAAATAAAAATGTGAAGAGACCGCTTCTGTAATGTCTTCTTCTATTTCTATACTGGAACCTAAAATTCCCTTTTGATTAATAAAAGATTGTTGAATACTTATTTCAGTTCCAGTTGGTAGACTTAAATTTTTGTTAAGGTCTAAAGTCCATGTATTTGTTTCTTCTGATTCTCTATCGGTTGCGTTTAACCTATTAATATCAATATATGATATTTTAGACATAATATTATATATTAATCAGATATTTTTTTATTAAGAAAAAACTGTTAAATAAAAATTAAATTAAGCAGAAACGATCACAGAAGTTCCTTTAGGAAGTTTCTTAACTACAGCAACTCCGTCTCTTACAATGTGATATTCTACATTCATAGCAGGTTTATTATCTACTGAAACATTCGCTACAGCGTCCTTTCCTTCTCTTCTGTATTTGAAGATTAACTGACTTCCTCTTTGGATAGGAGTTCCTCCACCAACAATCGAGTTCATACCGTTTCTCATATCAACTGCTAATGGTTTGAAATTTCCTTTAAGTCCCGCAGTCTGATTTGTAATTCCAGCATTTTGAGTGTTAGGGTCTGTGTAATACATACAACGAGGAAGATATAATGGTTGATCTAAACACTGACTAACTTTATTGTATTGTGAAGCATTATTAAAAACAAAGTCACTAAATAAATCTTGTCCATTCACTTCAACATTATATTCCTCAATCATAGCACCATGAATCGTTTGAGATAATAAAATCTTATTACCAAGACTTGCGGAGGTTGGGTCGTCTCCAGCGTTGTAGTTCTTAAACTGATAGATTTGGTGAACTTCCCTTCCTTCCTGACCTAATCTGTGTTCTACTTCCTGAACAGTATTTGCTTGAGTTTGTGGAAGTGACTTAATGACTCTGTTAATTCTTGGATATTCGAATCTATAACCCTGATTAGCAACTTGGTTAATAAATGAGTTAATAGTTTCAGTTGGTGGAAGGACATAGTCTACAACGAGTTTTGGTTCAGCAATTGAAATATCTGTATCTTGTGCTACATATCCCGCACCTGCTGGTCTGCCTACATTATTAACATATTTTGACGCTTCATTGAAAGTGATCTCAAGAATGACTGGATAATCTTGGAATAAGAAAAGTGGTAGTTGTCTATTCTCAAGACAAGGGAAAAGCATGTAAAGTGGTATTCCATACTTTTCATTCAAAGAATTATTAGTTACAACAGAATAATTATTAACTGCTGCCCCAGTCCCGTCGTTCTGTTGTCCGAAGTTAATACCACTATCATTTTCAGGTCTTAACTGACCGACACCTCTATCAGTCCCTTGAAGTGCTTCAGTTGAGGCAACGGGGTCAACATGAACTCGTAAGTTATTAGCGAGATAAAACCCAAGCATATCATTTCTAATAGCAGTTGGTTTATTTAAATGCCTTAATGTTGCGATTCTATCAAGACCTTGAGTGTTTACGATCTCAAAATCTCCTACTTTCATAACAGCAGATTTAATCGCTCCTAACGCTCCATTCCAGCAGTTCACTCGAAGTCTATGTCCAGCAGTTGCTGTAGCACTTTTCTGAAGTTTGAAAGTAAACATAGAGGTTCCGTCTAAAAATCCAACATTATTTATTCTAAACTTAAATGATCTTGTGCTTGAGGTCGCTGGATTCATAGGTTCTTCTTCCTCTGTTCTAATCTCCGACTGTTGGGGTGCTTCTTTTAATTCGTAATCAATCAATTCAGGATTCATATTATATATTATATAATTATATTTTTTTTTTTAATTTTTTATTCTTTTTATCAAAAATATCTTTTTTTAAATTACTTTTTTCATTTTTAGAAAATTCAGGAAAAAGTTTATTATTTGCTTTATCAACAATCTCTTTCTGATTTTTATTACTTATAAAACTGCTTAAGTTACTTTTATTCATTATAAACTATTACAATATTTTATTCTTCTTCTTCGTCAGTGATCGTAAAGCAAACATGTATTTGTTCTAACTCTTCGCTTGGTGTTTCATTGTTTGAATCTTTAACTTGAACACCAATTGAGTTAATAACTTGTTCTTGATTTCTTAACTTCAAAACATTTTTAATAGAAGGTTGATATAATCCTGTAAGTAAACTATGTTTTGCTCCCATTGCTTCGGTTACATTGCCCTCTAAAAATGGAACGGGAACCGCAGCGAGAAGTGCTTTACTGAAACCACCGTCCTTACTTTCTTCTTTATTCTTAAAATTTCTTATAGGTAATCCATTTAATAGAATATCAAAATTATCATTTCTCCATGAAGAAATAATGTCTTCAAAATAAAAGAACCTTGCGTCCATTTCACACACATTTGGGAAAAGGACTCCACTTCGAGTTGCCCCTACCACATTACTTAACTCGTCACTAAAGTTTAGTCTATAAGTTGCTAATATAGCATTAGGGTCTTCTCCGTCGGCACCACCTTGATCTGTTGGAAATGCTCTATATTGAACTGTTTCAAACCCCTCCCCCTGTTCCTGTGCCGCTACAATAGGAGTAAATGGAATTTGAGTATTAACCTTTGCGTCTATTTGATCAGCAGTTCCTATATTTAAATTACCTAATCCTGAAAAGAATGATTGAGGAAAAAATATGTTATTTTGTTTTGAATCATAAAGTGGTTGAAAATCATTTTCAGCGTCGTCTTCACTTCTATAAAGTTTAAAGTAATATTTTCTTTTAGTTGCGTCTAAATAGTTATTGTCTGTAAATGGAACATACATTACAAGAACAAAGGTTGCTGGTTCATTCATATCCATTCGGGAGATTGCCCTTAATGATCTTTTAAATATCTGTCTCATTTTTCTGAAATCTTGGTCTATATCTGTCCATGTCTGAACAGAAGTATTTTTCTGATCTGTGGTTCTTGCTGGAACCAAAATTCTCACTTGGGAAGTAAGTGCCGCAGTGTTATTAATTCCAGTTATTTCAACAGTGAGAAAGGAACCTAATCGTGCTTTTCGTGCGTCATTCGCAGTCATACCCGCCAAGTCTCTTTGTCCTGAAGAAGTAAAAATAGCAGGATTTACATTAGAACCCCCAATCGTTGTTGCCCCACTACCAGCAGTCTTTTCAGTCCAACCAGTGAATGCTGCTTGTTGATCAGCAAATTCTTTAGAATAAAGACCGAATGATATATTCCCTTGTTGAGCATTTATGTCTACATTAGTTTTAACTGAAAGGAATGTCCCACTGGTCATTTGTGCTTTGTCTCCCATACACTGTCCAGCGAAGTGAAAGAACTTTTCAGTTCCTAAAGCATAACTATCATAATGAGGGTGGGTGGCGTTGGTCGCAGAACTCTTAAAGTAATCACATTCAAGACCGGTTCCGTCGTCTCCTGAACCAGCGTCTCTCTTATTGGTTCCGTCAGCAATAAAATTAACTAAAGGAAGTTTAGAAGTTAAATCGTCAAGGAAAAACCCTGATAAAAATGTGTTGTCGTCTCTATTTGAATCTAATCTCTTAATAGCAGTGTAAATAAATAATTCAGGATTAGCGTTTATTATTTCAGTTAATTTTTCATTAATAATGTCTTCAAGTTGATCTACAGTATACGCTCTTCTCTTTGTAGTTGGATTAAGTGCTGGAATTGTGATAGTATTATTTGCGAGAGCAACTGGGTTGACCCCGTCGTCAGGTTGAACATTTGGATAGAATTCAAGATCACTTAATGTAATTGTTTGGTTACGATTAAACACGATTTCGTTTCTTCTTAAAAAATGAGCATAATTCAGATATATCTTACTGTTCTTCCTTATAGTAATGGGTTCTCTAAAACGAACTGTGAAGTCATGTGCTTCATTCTTGGGTGAAATTAAGTTAATCGAAGTCATTTATATATATATATCAAATATTTTTTAATTAACCGATTTTTGTTAAATAAAAATTATATCTTAATTATATATGGATAAAAAGATTCGCAAGGTCGCAAAGACAAAAGAGGGAGTTCCTAAAAAATATCTACCAGCAGGTTTAAGTGCCGCTGATAGAAAGAAACAATTAGAAAGTATTAAGAAAGGGACAGATAGACCTAAACTCAAATCAGCACCAGCACCAAAGAGATCTTCTCATGTCGTTAAGTTTGAAAAGAAATACGGAACCAAGATTACAGATAAAAAATTTATTAATGATAATCTATTATCATATAAAGGTCAAGAGGAAATCTTTAAAAAGGGACTTGCCGCTTATAGAACTGGTAGTCGTCCAAATGTATCAGCGACAGCATGGAAACTAGCGAGACTTGCCTCTGCTCTGACTGGAGGTAAATCTGCGACAGTTGATAAGGCAATCTTAAAGAAGTATGGTAAGGGTCAGATTAAGAAGTAATCCTTGCCCGTAAGACTATTATATGTAATCTCCAATTTATTATCTATAACAGAAATACTTGCTTCTAATTCAGGTTGTAACATAATATCAATAGTCTTTTTAAGTTGTTCAAGTCTTATGACTCGGTCTTCTGTATCCCAAAGAAATAAGTCTATATGTTTTCGGAATCCAATTTCAAGAGGTTGTTCACTTTGTAAATCCAACTGTTCACAGTAAATTTCAACGAAATCCATGGGTGACTCCTTGGTGGGGGGATATTTTTTAAAACCTTCTTCAAAGTGTTCAGTTGTCTTTATGAAATCATAGTCTTCTTTTAAGCATTTATAAATGTGAAGATAAACTGCGTCACCTACTTCTTCTTTCTTATCTTCAAGATAATCAGTGAGTTCGGGAATCCACTTCTGTATCATAGAACGCATATACATACAGTGTTTTCCTTTTTTGTAACGAGGACGAGTGAGGCACATTGGGAGACTGACTACGGTAGACCGACTGATTGTATTTCAATTTTTTTTTATTCATAGAAGTTCAATACCACCGCTTTTTGGGCGATATGTAACCTTTACTTCATTGTCTTCAACCTTAAGAGTTGCGTCATAATCAGGATCTAACACAATATCAATAGTCTTTTTAAGTTGTTCAAGTCTTATGAGTCGTTTTTCTGTATCGTTAAGAAATTTATCTGAATAAAAGTTGAGAGGTTCATGTCTTTTAAAAGACAAGTCTCTAAAGAAATCGTCAACGAAATCCTTATTTTTTTTTAAACCTTCTTCAATGTGTTGAGTTTTCTGTATGAAATCATAGTCTTCTTTTAAGCATTTATAAGTGTGGAGATAAAGTCCGTCACCGATTTCTTCTTTCTTATCTTCAAGATAATCAGTGAGTTGTGGAATCCACTTCTGTAACATAGAACGCATATACATGCTGTGTTTTCCTTTCTCGTAATGAGGACGAGTGAGGCACATTGTTTGATTAGGTTTCACAATCAAGGGGAGACTGACGAGGGCAGACCGTCGGACGATTTTTCAAATTTTTTTCTTTTTATTAGTTGATTAGATTTCACAATCAAGGGGAGATTGTTTGATTAGATTTCACAATCCACGAAAAAAAATAAATTAATTTGAATTTTTTTTTTTGGGAGTGATATTCAACAGACCCCCCAAAGAGTTATAACTCTCAACCCCAACAAGAATCCCTTTGCTCACGCACAGACTTCACAACTCTCAAAAAAAGAACATGACTATGACTACTCCTGCTCCGTTTCTCGAACTCGGACACAAGGTAGTTGAATTCTGTTCTATGAACACAAAACAGTTAAACGAGGTTCGTCAGCAGTGGAATTCCCGTCTCCCACGAGCAGATAGAATCAAACAGGGTAAAAATCTACTTGAAAAACGGTTTAATCTTCTTTCGGAATACATGTTTCACACAACACCTGTTTCAGTTAGAGTCAGTGAGCATACATGGATAATAGACGCCGTGAGGTCAACTGGTAATGAGTGGAGTGGTAGTCCTTTAATAAGCATTTGGTATGGTTTTGAAGTCGTTAAGGATTACATAGGGAACGCTCCTTATGTGGATTGGAGTAGTGGAATTACACCACGGGAGGTCGGATTTCACCTATTTGTATACATGCTCAACTTTCTTGCTGATTTGAAAAAGAATGAAGAAAAATTTAAAAATTTTCCTAATAGTGTGAGACATGAGTGTTATATGAGTGGAATTCGTGAAATCAAACCACGACTGTGTTAAGCAGTCGCCATATAAATCAATATATCGTCCTCGTCATTTAGACCTAAATCTCTTTCAAGTCTTCCAAATAACTTACTACTAACTAATGCTCGTATTGCTCCAGCAAGTGTTTCATATACGGGATCTCCGCCTATATCTGATATGCTTTCTATATACAATTGAAGTTCACATATAAGTCCATAGATTCTACCAAATTGTTTTCGTTCTTCAAAGAATAATTTTTTATATTTAGTGACTTCTTTTTCCTTTTCTTCTATCGTGTCCCTAAAATGATTAGACATTTCAACAAATTCTTGTTCATTCTTTGGGAGTTTCATGTCTTTCATTTTGTTTATCTCTTCCTTTAAAATCTTGACTTCTTCTTCAAGATTCAAATTCACTTCAACTAATTCGCTCATTTATTATATTAATATATTTTTTATAAAATATATATCCTTATTATATAATGAATAAAAAAGAACAATTCCTATTTAATCCTAATGATCCCAAGAAGAGTTTTGATATTTATGTAGATAAAAACAAAAAGGACACTATTCCTATTAAATACTCTACTGTTAAAGAAGTAAAGCAGACTATTAGCAAATTAGAGAAACTCTATAAATCGGGTAAATACAGTCATACTCGTATATCTCAAGTTGCTATGATTTTAAAGGTGCGACTTCGAGTTATTAAAGAAAAAAATCCTTCTATTGATAAAGGTAGATTTAAACAAGCAAATTCTTACTCGGAGTTTCTTAAAAGGAGAACCAAAGTTAAAGGGGATAAGGAGAGAAAATTAATGAAATTCTTAATGAAAAAAAGTGAAATATAAAAAGGTAGGTAGGTAGGTAGGTATTATTTTGTCTGAAGAAAAAACATTTTATCAAAAACCTCATTCACTAAAAAGAGAAAACCATGTCCCTACCTACCTACCTTTTTGCTGAAATACAGAAATGAATATTTATATATTTAATTGATTTAAAGGCATGTTGGTAAATATATTTAAAAGATATGACGGCACAAACCCTTTCTCAATCACCAAAAACCTCCAACAGAGGTAAATGTAAAATGTATTACAATTATTTGGTTATTCATGAAGATCAAGAGTATAGGTTTAAAATGACCAGCGAGATCACTGAAAAGTTCAAAATTCCTAATAATACGATTTTTCATATTATTAAAAGAAAAAACAAAAAGAAATGGACTGAATTTAAAATTATAAAGATTAAGGAACCTGCCTATAGTTTGCGAGAAATCTACTATTAAATTTTCTTATTTGATTTGAATTTAGGTTCTTCTTCCTTTGAAACCTCTTCGGTTTCAATTACTTTTTTAGTCGGAGCAACTGACTTCTTTCTATCATATTTTTCAACCATGCTTGGTTTATAATTCTGACCACTGATTCTTAATACTTCTTGTTTTTCTTCTACAGTTGGATTATGTGCTAAAAAGTGCGTAAAAAATATTCTTCTGAACTGGTTGTTAGTTATTTTCTTATCAAACAGTTTCTTTGTTATACTTGCTTGGGCATTAGTGAAATTTGTTTGGGTCATAGGTTTACCTGACGCATTTATCATGAAAAATCTATTCTTTGGATTATTGTTATATTGTGTAAAATATCTATCAATCAATGCGTTCAAAGTTTTATCTTTGATCTCATATTTAACTTTTCCTAATACTTTTGAAGTTTTATATTGATTAAATATCAATGTGAAAGTATCTCCAGTCTTAACTATATAGTTAAACTTTTTAGGTAAACTATCTATTTTCTGTTTCATTATAGATATATCTTTTTTAACCATGTCGAGATAATTACCGACTCTTGCTGGTGGTATTAAAGTGAAAAGCGAAAGAATCAAAAAGTTTCTATATTCAGTGAAACTCTTTTTATTTTTTAGATATTTTTCAGATAATTTCATTACCTGTTCTTTTAGTTCATGATAATCTATCCAGTTTTCTTCTTCCCCTTCTTTGAATTCCTGCTTTGCGGAACCACCATTTCTCTCTTGAATCAACTCATTCAATATATCTCTATATTCTTGAATTAAAGTATCCTTTGCTTTCTTAAACATAAGAAACCTAATCAAACTTAATATTGTGCCTATAACTGTATTTAGTGAATATATGTTTGTTATTTTATCTAAAGTTTGTTCAGTATTTTTAAAATCAGTAATAGTTAATTTTTCAAAGTCTTTTTTAAAAACTTTCTCTAATCTTTTCAATCCTTGTTTTAATGTTGATCTTGTTGAAGCAGACTTCGAACCATTAGATTCCATGTATTCGTCAATTATTTTCTCCATTATATATAATAATATTAATATATTTTTTTATGTATTTTTTTCATAAAATAATAATATCTTATATATTTATAAATGAAACTGATAAAGGTAGAAAAGAGTGATAAACCAAGAAAGAAGTTTGTCGCTGTTTTTAAAGGTGATAATGCTAAAGAAAAAAGAATTCACTTTGGAGCAGCAGGTATGAGAGACCTAACGCTCATATCTGATAAAAATTCAAAGTTCTATATTAAAGAAAAAGACAAAAGAGAAAAGGTAAGAGATAATTATCAAAGAAGACATAAAAAAGATTTAGTAACTGAAAAGAATAAAAAAGGATTAGGTGCTGGTGCCTTAAGTTATTATCTGCTTTGGACTACTCCTAAAATGAATGTAACTGCCTATAGAAAAAGATTTAATCTGTGATTGGAATATTATTACTTAATAAGAACTGGTTCCTAATAGATCTGACCATATTTAAATCATATTGTTGTTTATTACATGATTTATCAAATATCCTTTCAGTTCCCCTCTTAATTATGATTCTATATCTATTTGAATATTCAGCGATAAACTTCCCATTGTTATTATCATAGTTTTTAGACATGTTATTTGAATTATCCTTATATGAAACATATCTTAAATTGTCTAAAGAGTTATTTGCTCTATTTCTATCGATATGGTCAACACAAGGTAGATTTTCTTCATTTGGTATAAAAGTAGACATTAAAAGTCTATGTAAAAGACAATTCTTTCTATTGCCCTGATCGTCATATAACCAAACGCTTATATATCCATTACTTTTCAGTTGGTGTGAAATAAGTCTAAAGGTTTTAGTATTTAAAATAACACCGTTAGTAGAAATCTCATATCTGCTAAAGTTTGGTATTCTGCGAATTATCATAATATAAAATATACTGATATTTTATTTTAAAAAATATAAACGAATAAAAATAATTAATTTAAGCGTTAGTTAAAACAAATAAAAATAATTAATATGTGTAATGAATGC
>Ga0181405_1000514_pt1 | contig 13565 bp, 17 predicted proteins | sample 28SPOviralmetaG_FD_130134 | JGI IMG/M metagenome (GOLD analysis project Ga0181405, IMG submission 130134) | Marine viral communities from the oligotrophic San Pedro Time Series (SPOT) site, San Pedro Channel, CA, USA - 28 SPOT_SRF_2011-11-29 | ecosystem: Environmental > Aquatic > Marine > Strait...
GACAAATGAAAAAGTTTCCTAAAGCTGCAAAAGATCCAAACTCAAGATTAAGACAGGCTAGAAGACGTTGGAAGTGTTAACGCATGGCCTACTTGAATGCTGACATACCACCTATATACTGTAAGATAAGAAAGGAATATTTATATGATCTTAAAAAACATCAAGGAGAAAGTGTTGACTGCTGTGTCTTTAGTGTGGTCTCTATTACAGATAGGGCTCTCTTATTTAATATCATGTTACCAAATGGTGCATGCTTTTGGCGTTTGCCTATATCAGCGTTTTTTCAAGAAAAATTCAATAGAACCGAAGTGCCAGATATGCCTGTCGACCAGCTTCAACTGTGGAATTGTTTTAGTTATTATCCTAGTGTTCATTGCTTTAGTTTTCTAAGAGGAAAACGAGGTAAATACTATGGAAAAGATAAAAAAAATTATCCATTCGAATATTTATTTACAATTGATTGGGGTCATCCAGAGGGTAATATTTTGGATACAGAACATTCTGAAATTCCTGCTGAACATAAGTGTGCGCATATATTGGCTCTTGATGACGGCAATTATGCAGCTCAGCCTAATAACCGCATTTTGTGGGACGCTCCTAACTATACTGTCGGTGACGGGGTTCCAGACTATTCGGTACAAACTACAAAATGGAATGTTGAAAATAAAGACTGGCTTACAGAAGACAGTAACAAAATGTTTTATGATATTGAAGAAAAAGTAAACGCAGAAGACAAGAGCTACGAATGATAGATAGGTTTATATATAACTTTTTTGGTCTACTAGACAAGTTGTTTGATAAACTTCATAATATATTTAGAAAGAAAAAAAAATGAATGTATTAGATTTATTAAAAAAAAATGTAGTAATGGTTCCTGTTGTAGCATCTGTTTTGGTTGGAACTTTCACAGGAGTTAGATACATTGTGTCTTTAACGGAAACAATTAATAAAAATAAAGAAGAAATTTATATTATAAATAATACACATTTATTAAATCACAAAAAATATCTTGGTCAAATAACAGAAAACCAACAACATTTAATGTTAAAGCTTGAAAAAAATAAGGGTAATACTATTGTTACAGATGATAAATTAAAAAGAATGGAAGAAAAAATTAAAGAATTAGAAATAGATTTTAAAAATTTTTTAATAGGAAGAAGTAATTAATGGAGTATTGTAGGATGGATTATAGATTTACAGCTATACTTATAATTATGTTATGCCTCTTAGCTTTTTGTGGAGGACCCAATGTCCAATAAACCACTAAACATATCTGAATCAGCTGCCGTGCAGATGCCTATGAAGACCGTAGTCTCTCTAATAATTTTAGTTGCAATGGGTGTATTTGCATACACAGAGCTGACTTCGAGGTTAGTATCGTTAGAGACATCAAGAGAGTTGTTTGAAAATGATTTACTTAAAAAATCTGAACAGGTCCCCGTAGATCAGGAGCAACATTTTTTATTAGAGGATTTGTATAAGTCTGTAGAGAAAATGGAAAAGACTCAAGAATTAAACATGACCAACAAAGTTAATATAGAATTTCTTAGCTCACAATTAGAAAAAGCATTGGCTGATATTGAAGAATTAAAAGATAAAGTTAGAGAAAACGGAAAAGCATACTAATGACAGAGTTGATTGTAGCCTTACTTATGATTGTACACGGAGAGATTAAGGAAGCACGTATACAACCGTCAATGTCAGAATGTTTAAAAGGTAAGAGGGTAGCGAAGCGTGAATCTAAGTCGCACATAAAATATCAGTGCCTAAAATCTAAAGCAGAACTAGAAGAAAATATTGATGGATCTTTGTCTATAAAAAAGTTAATATTGGAGTAATGCATAACAAATTCGATCAGTTTATCGGCATTTTTGAAAATGCTGCAACAGCAGAAGATTGTAATAAAATTATAAAACATTTTGATAATGTTCAAGATTTAAATTTGACTGTTTCAAGAACTGAGTTTGAAAACATGAATTCAACTCTAAAAAATAATAATATGTATCATCTCATAAATGAAGATGATGAATTATTGATGCAAGCAAACAAATATATTTTAGGTAATTTTATAGATAATTTAAATGAAGCTTATAATCTTTATAAAAAGAAATATGACATAATGGATAATTTATCTATTCACAAATTAAACATGGATGTTAAAATACAAAAAACTATACCTGGTGAAGGTTATCATGTTTGGCATTGTGAAAATGCTAGTGTTGCTACTTCAAGAAGATTATTGCTTTGTATGATGTATTTAAATGATGTTGAAGAAGGCGGAGAAACAGAATTTTTACATCAAAGTGTAAGAGTAAAACCTAAAGCAGGAACTATTGTAATTTGTCCTGCATATTTTACTCACTTGCATAGAGGTAACCCTCCACTTAAAGGGGATAAGTACATGATAAACGGTTGGGTAGAATTTTTAGCTTAATGCAATTAAAAATATTTAAGGGTGTTCTTGAACAAGAACAATTTAAAAAAATAAAACAATTTTTTTTTGACATTAATACTTCATGGTTTTATCAACCAAAAATGATAACGAAATCATCTAATGATGATAGAGGTTTTTTTAGTCATGCTTTGTTTCACGATAGTAGAATTACATCAAATGCTTTTGAGTTAATGTCTCCGTTATTAGACTCTATTAATGCAGGACCACTCATAAACATAAGAGCAAATTTGAACGTAAGGTATGACAAGCCTCAAAAAAGTGAATTTCATAACGATTATACCTATGACGAGTCTTTAACTGCAATATATTATCTAAATAAATGTAATGGTTACACTGAGTTTGACAACGATGAAAAGACTAAGGTATACTCAGAACCAAATAAAATTGTTATATTTAATTGTAAATTAAAACATAGGATGGTAAGCCAGACTGATGAAAATAGAAGACTTGTAATTAACTTAAACTATTTCCCAAAATGAATTTATCTCGAAATTTTACTTTATTAGAATTGACAAAATCAGACACGGCTATACGTAAAGGTATAGACAACGAACCTAACGCTGATCAAATAGATAAATTAAAAATGCTTTGTGAAAATATTTTACAGCCAGTAAGAGATCAATTTGGTAGGGTCAAGGTGACTAGCGGGTTCCGTTCACCTGAGTTGTGCCAAGCCATAGGATCGAGTTTGACCAGTCAGCATTCAAAAGCTGAGGCGGTTGATTTCGAATGTATGGGAATTGACAACGCTGAAGTAGCGGACTGGGTTAAAATGAATTGTGAAATAGATCAATTGATTCTCGAGTACTACACGCCTGGCGAACCTAATAGCGGATGGATCCACGCAAGCTACATACCTTTTAATCCTAGACATCAATATCTACGAGCATATCGTGAAGATAAAAAAACTAAATACAAACCTATTATTGGAAAGGCTGTAGATTTAACATAATGGCAATTAGTAGAGGACAAATAACTGCACAAATTGATGGAAAACTAAGAGGTGCTAGAGGTGAAAAAAAGAAAAAAACACAAATTAAAAAAAAATTTAATAGCAAAAAACCTAAGGTCTTCAAAGTTTAGTCAAAAAGTGATACAATCCAAGAAATTGTACAACCGCAAAAAGGATAAGACTAAAGAATGGCAACTTCAGGAACAACCAGTTTTAACTTAAATATAGATGAAGTCATAGAAGAAGGATACGAAAGATGTGGCTTAACAACAAATTCTGGCTATGATCTTAGATCAGCTAGAAGAAGTTTAGATTTGTTATTTGCCGAATGGGGTAATAGAGGAATTCATTTATGGAAAGTTGCTTTACATGAAAATGCATTAGTTAGTGGTCAGGCTGAATATAGTGTTAGTGCCGGTGTCAGTGATGTTTTAGAAGCTTTTGTTTCAACAACTGCTGCAGGTGCAAATACAGTAGACACACAAGATGTTGCTTTAACTAAATTAGATAGATCAGCATATTCTGCATTACCAAACAAATTAGCCTTAGGACAACCTTCTCAATATTATGTTGATAGAGCTACTACACCTAAAATATATTTATATCAAGCTCCTGATTTAAACACTTATACAACTTTAAAATATTATGTAATCAAACGTATAGAAGATGCTGGAGCTTACACAAACGACACAGATGTTGTTTATAGATTTCTTCCATGCATGTGCGCTGGTCTTGCTTATTATTTAGCGATGAAAAAAGCCCCACAGCTTGTACAACAAAATAAATTAATTTACGAAGATCAACTAAAAAGAGCCTTAGATGAAGATGGTCAAAGAGCTTCTACATATATAACACCACAATCGTTTTACCCGAATGGAATATAATTATGGCTAAATGGGCAACAGGAAAAAGAAGTCAGGCAATATCAGATAGATCTGGTATGGCTTTTCCATATAATGAAATGGTAAAAGAATGGAATGGTTCTTTAGTCCACACTTCAGAATTTGAACCTAAAAGTCCACAAATAAGAAGAAGACACTTTACGGCTGATGCAATTGCTTTACAAAATACCAGACCACAAAAATTTCAACAACCTAAAACAGTGGCTCCAAATGATACAACTTTAGCAAACTCAGGTGGCATAACTGTTGGTGTTGCAAATTTATCTTTACCAGGTGATTTTGCATTTATTACAGCACAACCAGGAACTACGTTTACTACTAGTGGCGTGGTAATAAGCACAATGAAACCAGCCGATCCTTCTTTACAAAATAGAAGAAGAGAATTGAATGCATCAATTGGCAACGTAACAGTGAGTATAACATAATGGCTATATCATTTTCAGATTTTTTAACACAGGTTCGAGATTTTACTGAAGTAGATAGTAATGTTTTAAGTGATACTATTATTGGACAATTTATTAGAAATGTTGAATTAGATATTGCTGGTAAAGTTGATTATGATGACACTAGAAAATATGCTACATCAGCATTTACATCTGGTAAAAGATTTCTTGTTACTCCCTCAGATTTTTTAATCATTCGATCTTTACAAGTATTTTCAACAACAAGTATTTCAACAGGCGACAGAACCTTTATGGAAAAAAGAGACACTAGTTTTATTACAGAATATAATGGTACGGGAGCAACAGGAGTTCCAAAATATTATGCTAATTGGGACGAAAGTTCTATAGTTGTAGCTCCAACCCCTAATGCTAATTATGCTGTACAATTAAATTATATTATTACACCACCCAGTTTTACATCTTCTAATACAACTTATTTGTCAACTTACCAACAAGGAATGCTATTAGATGGAGTTCTGACCGAAGCATATGCATTCTTAAAAGGACCTATGGATATGTACAATCTATATAAAAGTAAGTATAATGAAGGTGTACAGAATTTTGCTCTCCAACAAATGGGGAGAAGAAGACGAGCTGAATATGATGATGGTGTACCAAGGGTTAAAATACCTTCACCGTCACCAAACAGTTAAATTTAAAGGAGAAATATTATGGCAATAACAACAAACGCAATTTGTAATAGTTTTAAAAAAGAGCTATTGCAAGCAGATCACGATTTTGATTCATCATCAGCAGATACATTTAAATTAGCTATGTATAAAAGCACAGCAACACTTGGTGCATCAACAACAGGTTACTCACCTAATTTAGGTGCAACAGGAACAGAAGTTTCAGATACAGGTTCTTATTCAGCAGGAGGTGGAACACTTGTCAATCAAGGAGTTAAAGTATCTTCAGGAGTAGCAATAACAAGTTTTGCAACGTTATCTTTTACAAGTGTAACGTTAACAGCTAGAGGAGCTTTAATTTATAACACGACTATGGGAGGTGGTTCTGGTACTACTGATGCGGTGGCCGTGTTAGATTTTGGTGGGGACAAGACTGCAACGTCTGGAACATTTACAATTCAGTTCCCTGCATTTACTACTTCAGCTGCAATATTAAGATTAGCATAGGGAGGGTAGATGGCACTTGTCATTAACGATAGAGTTAAAGAGACAAGCACCACACAAGGTACAGGTGACTTTACCTTAGCAGGTGCATCTCAAGGTTTTGAAAGCTTCGCTAGTGGAGTTGGAGTTGGTAATACAACTTATTACACTATCGTACAATCAGGTTCAAATAACTTTGAAGTTGGTGAAGGAACTTTGAGTGCAAGTAGTACTTTACAACGTACAACACCTATATCTTCATCAAATTCTGATAGTTTAGTAAATTTTACTTCAGGTGATAAAGATGTATTTTGCACAATACCTGCAAAGAAAACAATTTCACCAGTAATGGAAGCTACTAAATATGTAGTGACTCATGCTTCAACTATTTCAGAAGATCAAACATTAGATTCTGGAGTCCTTGCAGGACCCGTTTCTATAACAGCAACACAAACTATAACAGGAACTTTGGTAATTGTATAATGAGTCAAGTAGAAGTAGATAAAGTAATACCTCAATCAGGCACAACTCTAACTATTGGAGATAGTGGTGATACTATTAATTTAGTTGGTACATTACAAAATAACGGTTCACCTCTTCCAGGTGATATTACTTCAGTTGTAGCTGGCACAGGATTATCTGGTGGTGGAACGTCAGGTGATGTAACGCTTAACGTAGAAGCTGCACAATCAGGAATAACTTCTCTTGGAACTTTAACAGCTTTAACAGTAAACGGAAATTTATCAGTTGACGGTGGTACAATAAAATTAGACGGTAACTATCCTACAGGAACAAATAATGTTGCTATGGGGGATACTGCATTAGATTCTTTAACTTCAGGTAATCAAAATACAGCTATAGGATTTGCAGCTTTAACAGCAAATACAGAAGGTACAAATAACACAGCAATAGGATTGTGTGCTTTATGTTCTAATACGACAGGTAATACGAATACTGCTCTAGGTGTAAATGCATTAGATGCTAATACTACAGGAGATGAAAACACAGCACTAGGTGGTTCAGCTCTTGGTGTTAATATAACAGGCAACAATAATACAGCAATAGGTAGGTTTGCTTTATTTGCTAACGAAGCTAGTTGTAACACAGCAGTTGGCTGGTCTTCTTTAAAAACTACTACATCAGGTTCTCAGAACGTAGCTGTGGGTACAGATGCTTTAGCTTTAAGTACAACAGGTGCGAATAATGTTGCAATTGGTTTTAAAGCTTTAGTCAGTAGTACAACAGCAAATGAAAACGTAGCTGTGGGTAGATGTTCTTTAAAATCAAATACCATAGGAACTAAAAATATAGCAGTAGGTAGTTATGCTTTAGATACAAACACAGAGGGCGACCAAAACGTAGCTATTGGGTATCAAGCCCTAGATGCAAATACTACAGGAGATAATAATGTAGCTGTTGGAGTTAGTGCTTTAAAAACTTCTTCAACAAATACACAAAACACAGCAGTTGGTACTAATGCAATGTGCCTTACAACAGCAAATGAAAATGTAGCAATTGGTTATGAATCTTTAAAAACTAATGCTGGTGGTTATTATTTAACAGCAGTTGGTAAAGATTCTGGTTTATCTAATACTACAGGTGCTTACGGAGTATATGTAGGTAGATATGCTGCTAGAGCTAACACAACAGGTTTTGGTAATACAGTATTAGGTGCAAATGCTTTTTGTAGTAATACAACAGGTGGTTCAAATGTTGCTGTTGGTTTATGTGCTTTACAAAGTAATACAGAAGCAAACAACAACACAGCTGTTGGAGTTAGTGCTTTAAAAGCTAACACAACAGGTGCAAATAATGTAGCAATTGGTGTTAGTGCTATGCAATCAAGCACGACAGCTAGTTCTAATATTGGTATTGGTAGAGAAGCACTTTATACTAATACAACATCTGTTGGTAACACAGCAGTTGGTGCTTTAGCTTTAAATCTTTCAACAGGTGCAGAAAATACTGCATTTGGTTGTGGTTCTTTAAGAAGTAACACAACAGGTGCTAGCAATACAGCAGTTGGTATGTGTTCTTTATATGCTAACACAACAGCAAATAACAATGTAGCAGTAGGTATGTGTGCTATGCTTGCAACTACTACAGGAGCAAACAACACAGCAGTAGGATTTTCAGCACTTGATACTAACACAACAGGTTGTGAAAATGTTGCAGTTGGTAGAGATACTATGTTTGCAGGTACAACAGCTTGTAGAAGTGTAGCTGTTGGTTATAGAGCATTAAAAAGTGTTGAAACTGCTGCTAATAATGTAGGAGTTGGTCATCATGCTTTGTGTACTAACACAACAGGTGCTAATAACACAGCAGTAGGTAATATAGCTTTATGTTCTAATACGACAGCTTCTGATAATGTTGCTGTTGGGGATTTTGCAGTTAGGTTAAACACTACAGGTACAGAAAATGTCGGTATGGGTGTTAGTTCTTTAGGGTCTAATACTACAGGTGGTAGAAATACAGCAATAGGAAGAAGTGCAATGGTTAGCAATACTTCATCTAGTTATGCAACCGCAGTTGGATTTAGGTCTATGTGTTCTAACACAACAGGAATCTCTAATAATTCTTTTGGAGCTTTTAGTTTATTAAATAACACTACAGGAAGAGCAAACGTTGCAATAGGAAGTTGTAATGTTGGTGCATATGGTGCAGCGTTAGAAGTTAATACTACTGGTTGTTGTAATGTTGCAGTAGGTACTGGTGCATTAAGAAATAACACAACAGCTAATAGTAATACAGCAGTTGGGACAATAGCTTTAATTAATAATACAACAGGGTATTCTAATGTAGCAATTGGTGCTTTGGCTTTATGTTCTAATACAAATGCTTATAATAATACAGTAGTCGGTTATTGTGCTGGAGATACTATTACAACAGGTCAAGATAATACTATTATAGGATATAATGGAACTCCTAACTTAAGTACAGGTTTTGGAAATGTAACTATCGGAGATATAGGTAGTGTAGGCTCAAGGTTATTTAATATAACAACTGAAAATTATAGATTTCTTGCTGGTCATCCTAATATTACTAATGCTTATGTAAAAGTCGCTTGGACAGTAACATCAGATGCTAGAGATAAAATCAATATCTCTACTGTTCCTCATGGTTTAGATTTTGTAAATCAATTAAATCCTGTTTCATTTAACTTTAAAAAAGATAGAGATAAAGAAGTACCTCATGGTAATAAAAGATATGGTTTCTTAGCACAAGATATTCTTGAACTTGAAGGAGAGAACAATGTCATTATTGATAATGAAGATACTGATAATTTAAAATATCAAGGAGAAGCATTAGTACCTGTATTAGTTAATGCAATCAAAGAATTAACAGCTAGAGTAAAGGAATTAGAAAATGACTAGTATTCTAAGAGTAGATACGATCCAAGATCAATCAGGTAATAATATTATTAACGAATCTGCAAATACAGTTACTATTGGTAAGTCTGGCGATACTGTAAATATTGTAGGAACACTACAAAATAATGGTGGAGCTTTACCAGGAGATATTACTTCAGTTGTTGCAGGTACAGGTTTATCAGGTGGTGGTACTTCAGGAGACGTTACTTTAAATGTTGAAGCAGCGCAATCAGGTGTAACTTCACTTGGTACTTTAACAGCTTTGACAGTTAATGGAAACGTTAGTATTGACGGTGGTACAATAAAATTAGATGGTAACTATCCGACAGGAACAAGTAATGTTGCATTAGGGGATACAGCACTAGATGATGGTTCATTAAGTGGTGGCTATAACGTAGCAATTGGTTCTGGTGCTTTAAGTGAAAATGAGGGTGGTCAAGAAAATGTTGCTATTGGATTTAACAATTTAGATGCCAATACTTCTGGTTCTAATAACACAAGTTTGGGTTCACAATCTTTAAGTGGTAATACAACAGCAAGTGATAACACTGCAATAGGTAAAAATTCTTTAAGAGCTAACACAACAGGAACAGAAAACACAGCGGTAGGTTCTTGTTCTTTAGCAGCTAATACAATAGGTGCTAAAAACACAGCGGTAGGTAGAAATGCTGGAACTGCAATTACTGAAGGAACATTTAATGATATTTTTGGAAGAGCTGCAGGATTTGCACTTACGACAGGAGATTATAACGTAGCTATTGGTTCAACAGCTTTAGCAAATTTAACTACAACAGATGCCAACGTAGCTGTTGGTCATGCAGCATTAAATACTGTTGTAACAGGTGCACAAAACACAGCTGTTGGAACATGTGCTCTATACACTACTACAGTAAGCTGTAATACAGGAATAGGTTATCAAGCATTAAAAGCAACTACAACAGGTCATAGTAATACATCAGTCGGTCGTAATTCAGCGTCAAATAATACAACAGGAGATAGTAATACAGCTGTTGGTTTTTGTTCTTTAGGTGGTAACACAACAGGGTCAAGTAATACAGCTATTGGATATAACTCTATGTATGAAGGCACAACTACAGGAGGTCTTAATAGTTTTGTTGGTGCTGGTTCTGGAAGATGTATGACTTCTGGTCAGCAAAATTCAGGTTTAGGTATAAATGCTTTGGAAGGAAATACAACAGGTTCAAGAAATACAGCTACAGGAGCAAGTAGCTTATCAGTAAATTCAACTGGAGTTGACAATACAGCTTTAGGTCATGGTGCTTTATCAGCAAATACAACAGCAAGTGAAAACACAGCTGTTGGTAGGGCATCATTACAAGCTAACACAACAGGAACAGCAAATGTAGCTGTTGGTTTTAAATCTTTAAATGCTAATACAGAAGCAAATCAAAACACTGCAATTGGAGCAGATGCCTTATTAACATCAACCACAGCTGGTTCAAACACAGCAATTGGTCATGATGCTTTATGTGCAACTACTACAGGTGGTCAGAACAATGCTATTGGTGATGGTGCTATGGATGCAAATACAATAGGTTGTAGAAATGTTGCTATGGGTAATGGTTCTATGACTAAAAATACAGAGGGTATTTGCAATACTGCAATTGGTCATATAGCTCTGCAATGTAATTTAACAGGAGATTTAATCACAGCTGTGGGTGCTCAAGCTTTACATAAAAATACAGCAGACAAAAATACAGCCGTTGGTTCTTGTGCTGGATTTAGTCATACAACTGGTGTAAATTTTGTCGCTATTGGACATAATGCAGGTTATTCAAACACAACAGCAAGTGCTAACACGTTTGTTGGTACATCTTCTGGATATAAAAATGAAACAGGTGCTAATAATACTGCCGTAGGTGCTAATGCTGGCATGTGTAATGTAACATCTGCTAATAACACGGCAGTAGGTTCAGATTCTTTAAGAAAAAATACAGGAGCAGACAATACAGCAGTAGGAACGAGTTCTTTAGCTTGTAACACGTCAGGTTCAAATAATGTCGCATTGGGTGCAAGGGCTTTATGTACTGTCACGACAGGAATAAAAAATATTGCAATAGGTACTGAGGCATTAAGATATAATACAGGTTCTAATAATACAGCTATCGGATATGTAGCGTTAGATGCAAATACAACAGCCTCTAGTAACACAGCTGTGGGTGCAAGTGCTTTAGGTGCTAATACAACAGGAACTGAAAACACAGCCCTTGGTATTGATGCTATAAAATTTGGTACAACAGGTTCTTTTAACACAGCTTTAGGTGCTTGTACTTTAGGTGCTTCAGATGTAAATACAGGTGACCACAATATTGCAATTGGTAGAAAATCATTGTTTGATAATACTTCTGGACATCAAAATATTGGGGTGGGTAGTGGTTCTTTACAAAATAATACAACATCTGAAAGTAATGTTGCAGTGGGTTATATAGCACTTTGTTCAAATACAACAGGTTCTTCTAATACAGCAGTAGGTGTTTGTGCTGGTTGTGCAGTTACAACGGGTGGTAATAACACTATGATAGGAAGATTAGCGGGTACATCTACTTCTCCGTTTACTGTAACAGATACAAGTACAAATCACAGAGTAGTAATAGGAAACAATGATGTATCTAATGCTTATATTAAAGTATCTTGGACAGTAACTTCAGATTTAAGAGATAAAACAGAAATTAAAGATGTACCTCTTGGATTAGAGTTTGTAGATAAATTAAAACCAGTTAGTTTTAAATTTAAAAAATCAAGAGAAGATGATACTCCAACTGGTACTAAACATTATGGATTTTTAGCACAAGACATACTTGAACTTGAGGGTTCTGATAATGTAATTATTGATGATGAACAACCAGATCATTTAAAATACAAAGGTGAACATTTAGTACCTGTATTAGTTAATGCAATTAAAGAATTAAAAGCAGAAAACGAAGACTTGAAATCTAGAATAGAAGTGTTAGAAACTAGCTAATATGCTTAATACATATGTTGTAGAGGGGGGAGTTGGTAAGTGTTGTGCATTTACGGCTTTACTACCAAAGCTTAGAAAAAAAGGTGAAGTACAAATATTTACACCTTACATAGATTGTTTCAAAGGAAACCCAAATGTTAAAATGGCCTTTGAACAAACATTGCCATTACAAGATCCAAGAATTATGGCATCCGATAATATATTTTATTGTGAGCCCTACAAATCTAATTTTCAATTTGGTAAACAGCATTTAATTGAAAGTTATTGTGAACATCATGGTGTAGAGTTTGATACAACAATGGTACCTAAATTATATACAGACCACCATCAAGAAAGTGTAAAAAAATGGTTAGATGATAATAAGATAGGTAAATATATTATGATTCAATTTAGTGGTGGCCAACCTAAATGGAATTATGCAGATGGGGTACAATATCAAAACATAAACCCTAATAGAAATTACCAACCTTTTTTAGCACAACAAGTAGTAAACATGTTGCTTGAAGAATATAAAGATACTACCATTATAAATTGTGTATTACCCAACGAACCACATTATCAAGGAACAATTAGATGTGATTTACATTGGTCCCAAATTCACGAAATGTTAAAAGGGGCTATTGGTTTTGTAGGTATTGACAGCTCATTACAACATATGTCAGCATCAACTAAAACACCTGGTGTAGTAATATGGGGATCTACAAGATGGATTCAATTCGGCTATACACATAATAAAAACTTACATTTCCATATGAAAAAAAGATGGGATGAAACAAAATTCAATGACTCTGACCCTAGAAACAACATGGTAGATTCTAGGCGAGTGATTGATACTTTCAAAAAACTTGATAGAATAGATCAAGTTGAAACTTCAACAATATAGGAGAAATTATGTCAGACGAAGTAAAAACAGCAGAAGAAATTGCACAAGATTTCACAGCTATGGGTCATTCTGTAGATCTAATCAATGGTATTATTGATGGTTCTAAAATGAGTAATGAAACAGCTGAAGAAAGACAAGATTGTGTCAATAGAAATGTTGAGCATTTAGAAATCATGGTTGCTAAAGATTACTGGACATCAGAAGATATGACTGCATCTAATGCAGCGATCACTGCAGGTAAAGCACACACAGCAAGCTAGGAGATCTAATGATCACAATTGACGATAAGAAGTACGATGAAACTAAGCTTTCAGATGAAGGGAAAGTTGCGTTAAATAATATCCAAGTAATCAATCAAAATCAAAGTAAGTTAAAAATTAATTTTGAACATAATGAAATTTTGTTAAAACATTACTTGGATATTTTAAAATTAAATCTACCTGAAGAGGTAAAAAAAGAAA
>Ga0181405_1000515_pt1 | contig 13553 bp, 13 predicted proteins | sample 28SPOviralmetaG_FD_130134 | JGI IMG/M metagenome (GOLD analysis project Ga0181405, IMG submission 130134) | Marine viral communities from the oligotrophic San Pedro Time Series (SPOT) site, San Pedro Channel, CA, USA - 28 SPOT_SRF_2011-11-29 | ecosystem: Environmental > Aquatic > Marine > Strait...
AATGCTAAATTGATGTCGTAAAAAAGTTGTAGATATTCATCACCTAGTTTTGCTAACAAGTTAGGTAATCCTGGATTATTATGGTGCACTGTTGCCCAATCTAAATGTACACGATTTAAGAAGTTTTGGTCTAACTTAACTTCATCATAATCAAATACATATATTTTAAGTTTACTAGTGAAAACTTCATTTATACGAGATATGCTTTCATACAATCTGTCTACGCTTGCATAGGGGATTGTATCTTCTTTAATTATAAACTTGTTACTAGGAAGCTGATTTAGCCAATGTTCTACCAAAGGTAGATGAGTTATATCTACTGTAAGATAGTCACCAGTTTTTGTCCATATAAACTTCATTGTAAGATATGAGGGCGACATCTCTGCCGCCCTCTATGCCTTATGATTGGCGGTTACGGATCATCGCAAGGATGTCTTCTGCCCGCTTGCTTTCACCTTCAGGTGCCGCTGCTGGTGCTGCCACAGTTTCAGTTTGTGGTGCAGGAACAGGAGCCTCTGCTACAGGTGTTGGAGTTGCTGCCGGAGCAGGTGCTGGGGTAGCTGGCGCTGCCGTTGCAGTAGACGTACTAGAGGTTGAGGAACCTGCAGGAGCGTCAATACCATATGGACGATAGTACTGCCCAAAACGTTCAACGTCATAGGGCTGTCCATCTACACTTGCTTCGAACATCTCTTTAATGCACTGCAATTCTACTTCAGTAGGTTTCTTAGGAAGGAAGTCACTAAGTGTATGCAAGCCATGTGTTTCAATAGCCTGTGCTTGTGCTTCAGTAATTGCAGTTTCTTTACGAGCCCATTTACTGGTGCTGTAATCTGCATACTGACCCTTAGTGGTCTTTGTGATACGGAAGTCCAAACCAGCAGTATAATCTGTTGGCATTTCCTGAATGTCCGGATCCATAAGTGCATCCTTAATCAAGTTAAAGATGCTTGGTGAGATAACAAATCTGCGAATTGGATTCTCAGGTGTATCTTCTTGAAGTGGATTTTCGTTTACAAAGCCTTGGAAGATGTAACTACGCTTCTTCCAATACTTGCGACCCATTTCTTCAAGACTTGAATCTTTGAACCAGCCACGCACTTCAGTTAAGATAGGACAGGTCTCATTCCACATCTCAACACATGGTACTTGTACCACTACTGGCTTGCTGTTCATATCATTCTTAATACCATTAAATGGCAATCGAATCATAAGCCTTTCAGCCCAGAAAAATGTGTTATTAGGATCACCATCGGGTAAGAAACGAACTGCTGTCGTTGATCCTTCAGGGATATTCCAATGTGGGAAGATTGCGTTGTCGCCGCCGCCTGTACGCTCACTGCGTGATTCTTGTGATTTTAGTTTTGCTCTAATTTCTGCCAAAGATGTTGCCATTATTTTCTCCTTAAATGTGCCTATGTTTTAGCCTTGTATGTGCCTATTCACATACTATAATATTGTATAGTATATGCGCTTTTATTTATCATGTCAATAAGTTTTTTTGTATTTTGTGAACTATACATCCGCAATCTGGACCGCTTTCATTTTTGTATTTTGCTAGTAAATCTAACTTATTTGGATCCAGTTTACGCACAAGTTCTTTTGATATACTTGCATCTATTGCTTGTGCAAGTAGTTGTTCTGGACTGCTTTGCATTGCTAAACGTAGGATCTCCAAATCTTTGTATGGCGTAAAAGTCAGTGTCTCACCTAAATGCCAGTGTTGATGATCGTTTGCTAACCAGTCTAGTATTTGCGTATAACAATCACGTTTAATGTCTGTTACGCTGTCTGTTATACCCTTTATATTGTCCGGTTTGTTAAGGTACATATACATGTAATGTTCAGGTTTAGTTTCTGCTAGTATGTCTATGCCCATGCTTGCAAGTAGTTTGCTACTAGTGTAAGGACCTCGCATTAGATACTCGTCTCCGTGAGCTCCTGATACTAGCACACAGGGCTCGTTCCAGTATTGTATTTGCCTATATGCCCAGTAATTTTGTACAATATATTTTTGATTAGTTACATAAAACTCGTCATACTTACAGTACTCATAGTCAACTAGTTCATAGTCATTAGTATATTTGTCAAGATATGCCCACATCAACAAACTATCTATGCCGCCACTTAGAAATATTTTAATTGGAAGTTTGTTTGTTTTTACAAATTCCTCAAAGTGATTGCATAGCCTGTGGTGTATAGCATCAACAATTTTGCTGTCTGTAATATCCTGTTTTTGAAATACAATTTTATTGTGATCACTAGTAATCTGCATTGTACCGTCAACTTGAATGTTAGTTTGACTAGCCCATATTTGATTAGGTAATTTTTCTAGATTAGTAATTCCATCATCATCATAATATAACGGAAATCCGCGTGTTACATCATGCTCTATTTTAACAAGTTCTTTATCACATATAAACTTACAGTAATTTACTGATAGTCCTTTGTATATTACGTTGTCATAATTATGCCAGCCAGGATCTGTGCTTAAACACAGCCCATTTGGTAGCAGTGTGTGTTCTGCCAAATTATCCTTAAAAGTTTTTCCTAAGTAAAAGAACATAATGCTATTATATATGTTTGTGGTAACTAAGTCAAAAAAAAGCAGTGCATAGCACCGCTTTTCTTGTATCTAAATTATTATGAGCCTCGTTCTATGTCCTGTAGTTTACGCATTTCTCTTGCTACAATACTTCTTGGTGTCAATTGGTATCCTTCTTCGCCTTCGTGTATGCCGTGGTTGCTCTTAAATTTTGACCCTACGCCTGCCATTGCTGCCATCTTTGCAATGCTTTCCGCCACTTCGTCTACTTCCTGAACTTCTTCGCCTACTAGTTTTCTAATCTTAGATCCTGCAACATAGTCTGGTAGTACCTTTTCAAGTGCTGCCTTAATATTGTATGACTTCATTACTTCATTACGGAATTCGTTAGTAAATGGGTATAGTTCCATATCTGCTTCCATGTCTGCAATTACTTCATCAATCTCCTGTGCTAGATCACTCATGCGACCTTCTTCAACTCCATCTTCTTTTACTTTGTACACTTTGCCGTCAACTTCAAATTCATCTTTGCCGTCTTTTTTAGCCTGTGCTAGTGCGCCTGAGAATTCGTTGCCTTCGTTTGGATCTTCGTCAATCTCTGCTTCATTGGCTTTTACATCGTCTGCATTGCTGCCCATGCGCTCGCCCTGTGTAGCACTCATGTTTGCTTGCTGCTTTGACATGCCACGATCCTGACGAGCACCAAATGTTCTTGGGATAACCATTGTATCATTACCATCTGCACGAATCTTGTCCAGTGCCATCTTCATTGTCTCTTGGAACTTCTGATCATAGTCATCTACATGATCCATTAACCAGCCTATGATAATTGGACGGGCATCACCTTCTGGATCTTTGTCACCTGCTACACCTAGGTCATCAAACAATTCATCATCACCTAATAGTCCGCCCAGTGCATTTGCAGCATCATCACCGCCATCACCAAGTGCAATAGGCTGGCCCATCATTGCTGCAAGTTTCATTGCTTCTGCTTCATTTTCTGGCAAACTCCATGTGCCTTCACTGATCATATTCATGTTTTGTTCAAAAGACTCAAAGGAAATATCCTCAGTTTTGTCTTTGCCGTACAAATCTTTCTTAGCCTTAAGTTGTTTGACTTCTATTTTGCCCTGTAAATACTTCTTTGCAAGTTTTAACGCTATTGCTTGTTGCGCTGGATCAGTAAGTTCTATTTCACTTGCTGAATTTGCTGCAGCATCATTAGTCATATTGTTTGCTAGGTATTTCATAATAGCAACTAGGATACTACGATTCTTTTTAGTTACATCCATGTCGCTGTTCTTCATAAACTGCATATAGTTTTTAAGTTCGGCAATGTCTGCAGGCTTGTCGAATACTTCAATGTTTTCATTGTTGTCTGCAATGTCTGCTAGTGACTCAGAACCTTTAGCAATATTTGCTGCTTGCTTTTCAAGTTCTTTTGGTTCGCCTGGATCAATTGATCTATCAAAGTAAGGTTTAATTGGAGCATCCATATCTTCTTCGTCATCGCCTTTTGCTTCCATGTTTGATTTATAGTCCATTGCTTTTCTCACACTAGGTAAACTATCAGTAAGTCTATCATCATAAACTTCTCGGGTAAGTTTTTGTTTTAAATCTTCTAAATCATTTTCTTCTACTTCAACTGCACCAGGCGCCCAGTTTTCAAAGTAATCATTATATCCTTTAGCACTACTTACTGCTTTAAGTGTATCTTTTAGACCATAGTATCTGTCTGTTGCTGCATCAATAACTTCTTGTGCATCTTCATTTACATATTCATCACGCTTAACACTACGCACAAAATGCTTGAGATCCTGCATTTCTTTCATAATCTCAACAATGTGTAATCCTCGATCATCACGGGTATGACCTTCGTTTGACACATGTCTTGCCATTGCTCTAGCACCAGGTAGATAGTTGTTAGCAAACTTAAAGCGTTCGCCTTCACTATTCTCAATGTAGATAGCACTAATGTTGCGACTTCGCGCACCCTGCTTAGTTTCATCTACTGTACCTTTATGCTTAATAATAAGTTTTGCTGTTCCTTGTTCTAGGAAACTTTTTTGGCTTGTTCCGTGTAGTCTGTTTTCCATCACTTCGTCCTGGTTACGTTGTGTTAAAAACTGATAATCTTTCTTATCAAGTCTCTCTTTTGTTACATTATGCGCTTCATAGTTTAACATATTTCTTGCACTAAATTTGCTTAGTTCTTTTAAAAATCCATACCAAGCATCTGCAGTATTACTATCCGCATCTTCTACCATACTATTCGGGAAGTAAACTTGAAGTAATCCTTCTTCGTTTAAACTTATAGTTACTGCACCTATAGGCAAATCTCTGTGCTTATATTGAAATTCGAAGAACCGCGCTTCGCTTGGATCTGTAGTTGTAACACCTTCACTGTTCCCCAACTTTATGTTAGCGACACGACTACGAATTTTATCAAACAATTCTTCTGCTATGTTGTTAATGCTTCTCATATGTGTATTTATGCTAGAGACAAATTTAAATCATAACAAAAGGCATTGGCTCTTGGTCATAATCATCACCGTCTCGAATATGATTTTGCAGTTCGGGATTGTAGTTTTTCAGTGTTTGTGCCATGCGCATTACCAGCATTGTACTCATAACAAGATCATCAGTGTCGCCTATCTTGGCTTTGTAACTATTGCCGCTTGCAATAAAACTTTTAAGTTCACTTATAAGCATCTTGCTTTTGATCTTAACTTTATCAGTCTCTACTAGTGTTTTAAACTTTGCACATATAGCGAGTTTACTACGGTGTGTAGTGTTGTATCCTCGTCTGTATACTTTGCTGTTTCCGTGTCCTCCGGGCTCGCTGAGGAAGTATCCAGGTATATTCTCTTCACCAACTTCGGCAATACTTTGTAGTGCTGCTTCTCCAATTGTGTTATTTTCTACACTATAGTAAACGCTATTGTTGTCACCACATTTGTCAACAAGGTATTTGTTAATTTCAATTAGGATACGGATTTGTTGTGGTATAGGAGTTTTGTTGTGACTCCATTCTCCTACTTGTTCCATGCTAGGAATCTCGAATATCTGTAATGCAGCAGGATCACCGCCTGTTCCTAAACTAGGATCTAATCCTACAATGTATGCTTTGCCCTTGCTTGGTTCTTTGTACCATCGCACTGCGCCATGTCTAAACGAGGGATCTTCACCTCGTAGATTAGTCAGTACCATACTGTCTATTAGTGTTTCATCATAGATAATAAATTCACAGTCATGTTCACGTCTAAAACGTTCTTCGCCAATACGCCCTAGTTCTTCTGCTTTCCATTTGTCATCTCTGTCTGGATGTTCGTACCAATAACTACGAAAAGTTTTAAACCCGTTAATACCTACGTCAGTTGGATTTCCTTCTGTATCATATTGTTTGTTTCCGTCACGCCATATAAGCGCAAATTGATCTTCGTCACTGTTAGGTGTGCTTGTAATAATAGCCTTACCACCTGTTGCTAGTGTAGGCGAAATACTAGTCCAAAATTCGCGGGCAATACTAGGACGTACAAATGCAAACTCATCACAGTATAGTAGCGTAATACTCATACCTCGTCCAGTGTTATCAGTAGTTGCTTGTGCCACAATACGCGAACCGTTGTCAAAGTCTATACTGCCTTTGTTATAACTTGTGACACCAGCACGAATATGATTAGGACATAGTTCGTAAGCATAGCGAATACGTTGCATAATCTCCTGAGCACCGCTGTACTTGTGTGCTGCAATAAGGATTACACTGTCTGGCACAAACATTGCATACCAAAGCAAATATCCTGCTGCAGTTGTACTTTTGCCTGTTTGTCTAGGTAACATGTTAATGTTAAAGCGATAGTTGTGATATATGTCTAGCAATTTGTCCTGATATTCATATGCATTGTAAACCATACGCCCTCTGGTCGGATGCTGAATATTAAAAAATTTGTTCATAAAATATTTGACGCCACTAACAGGGTCTGCACATTTTGCAAACTCCGTGAATTGTTCTGTCGTAAAATTATCTTTTTGATGTGGCTTTTTTATAAGCACACCGTCTAATGTTTTTGCCATATTATACTTTGTAAACGTCCTTTAAGTTGACGTATTCCTTACCGCCCCAATAGTTAGTGTGATACAGATATGCCTCTTGTATTACTGCATCTATGTTTTTGTGCCAATATCGAATAAACTTAACACTACGGGGGAAATCCGGTATAATGTCCTGAGTTTGCCAGGTAAATTCATTTATCAAATGAACATGATCTGGCATATGGTAATAAACTTGTATAGAGACTAGTTTGTCCCTGTCAAATCTTTTTATCATATGCATATTTATCGGATAATAAATAGCAAATGAAATTGTATCAATACGGGTGTAGCGTAAGTTTAGGCGAAGAAGCAACTATATGCTATGGCAAACTTGTAGCAGAACAACTAGGATTTGAGTTTATACAACACAGTGAAAGCAGTGCAAGCAATCCGCATATTGCATTAAAATTTTGTGAAACTTACACAGCAATTACTCCAAAAGATTTTGTTATATTTGGTTGGAGTCATCCCAATAGACAGAGCTGGTATAACAAAAGAGCTGAACGTTGGGAGCATATGAACTATGTGCAGGGCAAGAAGTCTGGTAGTACGTTAGTTGACAGTTGCAAGGATTATCTGGTAAATCAACACTGTGAATACATGGAACATGTACACACTTGGTATCCTCGTCACATTGTAGAAACTACTTGCAAGTTAAACAACCTGCGCTATATGCATGTTGATTGTGTGCCGGGTATGGTTAACACGCTGGGTGCTGACGGAAGTAACAAGGAAAGCAAGTCAAAATATATAGCGGATCACTTACACCCAAATGATGAAGGTCACCGCTATATACATAGTTTGTTACAAGAAGAACTTAGTCTTCTTCTTTAATTTCTGCTTCTTCTAAAAAATCCTTGTAACTTTTGTAAAGATTTTCTTCTACAGTTTTAAGTGCTTCTTTATCCATTGGATTGTCACCACCTGATGCAGGAGTATGCATGTTCTTAGGACCGTTTAGTCCGCCACTTAGACCAATTAACTGATCTTCTGCATCCATATACTGCTCATCTGGCTCATTAGCATACTCTTCAATGCGTTCTGCATAGTCACTATAACCTGCAAGTTGCATAATGTCTGCAAGTTCTTGGACAGGAATTTCTACTATTGCTTCTTCAACTGCTTCACCAACTTTTAAATCATCTGGCAATGCAAATAATTCATCTTGTGCAAATTCTTCTTGTGAACCATCCATAAACTTTACAGTAACTTTATCACCATTTACTTTAACAACTGTGCCAGGTGCTTGATCCGGACCTTCGTCTTCTGGAGCAACCTTAGCGCCTACTACAAAGCCTTCTTCAACTTCTACTTCTTCAATCACTGATTCTTCTACTTCTGATTGGAAGGCTCTTAGATCGTCTTCTGGAACACTCTTAAGCAATTCTTCTATTGCTGTTTGGTCACCCATTTCTATATCTCTAATCATTTGATCAACTACTGAATCAATTAATGCTTGATCAACTGCTTCAGTGACTTCTTCTTCTTCAACTGCTTCTTCGTTAGCAAGTGCCATGTCCATGTCGCCATCATTGTCAACATCAACCATAATCCAGTTGTCACCTTTTGGATCCATACTGTCACATTCACAATCTGTAGTTGGACAGCCTAACATGTCACCACACTTTTCACACTGTAATGTTTTTGGCATCATGTTGTGGTGTGCTTCTTCAATTTCTTCTTCTTCAATCGCAACAGATTCTTGCTCAGGTAGCTGCGCTAGTTCCTCTGCGATATTATCTAGTTTCGCTCTTAGTGATGCAATATCCATTGCTTTTCTCCTTTATTTAAAATGTGCTCGGATCAGTGCCGCCAGCGGCACCGGTACCTCTTACGTTAGCCATTCTTCTTTGGTATGCTCTAATATCATCTGGATCACTTGATCCTGCAGCCAATGCAGCTCTCGCTCTATCTCTTGCGTTGTTTACCTTATTAAGCAGTGCTGCTTTTGCGTCTGGATCTGTTACTCTTTGTCTAACATTTAGATTGCCACTAGCATCTCTTGCGACGGTGTTTGTCCCGTCACTTGCTCTAAAACTAGTGTCAGTTCGTCTAGGTCTTCCTCTAGATCCAGCACTTTGCGTACCAACTGGTGCTCCTGATAATGACGCTGTTCTAGTAGTTCGTGTAGTTCGTGTTGCATCACCGGGCTGTCTTGGGTTATCTGTGCGTGAAATTGATCCATCTGCTGCACTTGCAAAGTTACTACCTGCCGCATTAGGAGTAGCCTGTCCGTCTATGCCTGCGCTTGATGGCGCTGATCTCGCAACGTTTCTTCCTTTTCTACCAATAACACTGCGTGGACTAGGTTTAAAAATACTACTAATGCCTGCGCCAATCTTATCAAGGAAACCGCCGCCAGCGTCTGCTACTCTTTTAAAAGATTTTTTAACAGCATTATTACTTTTGTTTACTCTTATGTCCTGAGCAGTAGCGCCAGGCTTTCTATCTCCTGCACCTGCTATAGGTGTAAATGCTTTTGGTGATGGTGCTGCAGTTGCAAATTCACCAGCATCTGTTGGAGTAGGCGCTTTGGCTGCTGGTCCTGCTGGATTACCACCATCTCGTGGTCCTGCTGCTTTAGCCATTGCTGCTCTTGTATTTTTACCCATAATACCATCTGCTTTGATATCAAAACCTTGTGCTTGCAATTTCTTTTGCAGTGCCATTGTTTTATCAAAATCTTTAGTGTTTGCTGCAGTCGCTTTTACTTTTTTTCTAGGAGCGGCTGCTGCTGGTCTAGGCTTTGGCATTGGTACCGCTGCTTTAGCTGCTGCATCTGCTGGACCATCGATGCCTGCTCGTGCCGCTGGATTAGGTTTTGGAGCAGCTCTTGGAGCAGTAGCATCACCGCCTAATGCTGCGCCAGCCATTGCGCTTGCTGGTCCGTCTACGCCTGCGAGTTTAGCTGCATTTGCTCTAGTAGGGCCTCCTACAGGACCTGTACGTTTAACAGGTGCCGGCGTTGCTGGCTTTAATGCTGCCGGTCCGTCTTGTCTGCCTACACCAGTACCGCCTAATTTTGGTTTAGGTGCTGCGCTTGCGGCGCCATCAATGCCTGCTTGTGCCGCTTTAATGTTTTTTGCACTCTGCTTAGGATCTGACGAGCCTTGTTTACCAGGAGTTGTAACTGCTTTGACCATATCACCAAAACTGTTATATGCTACATTTCCTCCTGGAGGTGCTTCATTTACAATGTTTTTTAGTGCATCAATTGCATTATACAGATCTTTCATTAGTCTTCCTTTTTAGCAAACTCATATTTGCGTGTCTCTAAACTCTTAAGCATGCTACCATTGTATTCATCGCCAAAATTATCTTTGGCATTATTTGAATCTTCATAGTCGCTTTCTAACTTTGCAGTATACTCTTCGCCTTCTTCTTTAAGTGCTTCTTCGCGAGCAATCTCTTCAGGATGTTCACTGTTAATAACCACTAAGTGACTTGCAGGTACACCAACTGTTTGACTGATATATTCATATAGTTGATGTGCAGTTACAGGATAACTTAGTTCAGCGTCCATAATAAACACTTCTGCATTTTGAAGTGTCTGAAAATCCATTGGATGTTCCTGTATAGGAGTTTTCTTTGGCTTGCTGATACTTTTCATATCATATTTTTCTAATGCTGCTTCTAGTGCGTCCATACGTTCTTCATCGCACTTCTCAGCCATTTTAATGCGAAACTTATATGTTTGTTCGCTTTCTACAAGATAACTCTTAAAACTTTTCATTGTGGTATTCCTCAATTATATAGTGTATTTATTACTTTTCTGGATTATTCCTACCAAGGATTTCCATTAATAGTTGGTTACGATCTACTGCTTGCCCATCACCATCTTCAACTTCTTCGCCATTGGCTTTTGCTTCTTTAGCAAGTCTAGCATCTAATGTTGCTTTTTTTAGTTGTAAGTCAACCATGCGTAGTTTTTTGTTGATCTTTGCACTCTTTGCACTCAATGCTGTATCCAACATACGGCTTGCATTACTAAAGATTTCACCACTAAAACGTGCTTCTACATTCATACCAAGATCCATTAAGTCTTTAAATGTATCCTGTGCAAGTAGTGCAATATCATCCATTTCTTTATCACTAGTATCAAGTTCACGTACACTAGGCAATGCAGCATCAATCTTATCTACGTTACTCAATGCTGTTTGTAGTTGAGGGATGTCATCTGCTGTAACTGCTTCTACAACTGTGCTATTTTCTTCTGCTGTGATGTCTATTTCATTTGTAGGTGCAACATCAAACAATTCTTCTAATTTCTTGGTCATACTAATAGTTATCCTTAGCGTTTGCCGTTGTGGAAAATATCATCTTCTGTGACTACTCTAAAACGCAAGCCTTTATGCTTTGCCCACTTTGCAGCGGCTTCCCATTTAGCGTGGTTGATAGCAATAGCAAGTTTTTCTTTTTCGCGAGTTTTTTCCGTAAGCATGGTCTGTGCTTTGGGCTTTATCTCTATAAGTTCAGCATGCTTGTTACCGCGCTTGTCTTGATATACTACAACAAAGTCTGGTACATATACTGTACCTTTGCCTGTCAGTGGATTACGGTAAGGAATTGTAATTGCTTCACTTGCCCAACTTATTACACTTGGATTATTGTCACAAAAACGCATAAATGCATGTTCCCATCCACTGCGATAGCGAGGCTCTTTGTTGCCACTGTACTTTGCTGTATTTGTTATTGTGTATATGCCATTAGCATATTTGTTACGACTAAACATTTACGCCTCCACTTGGCGTGCTGTATTCTCATTCGGGGTAATGTTTGCTTCGTAGCCCAGCAAACTTCTGCCACTGCGACTCATGTTTAAAAATGTTGGGATAGCACTTTTTAAATCTGTAGTTGTTTCAAACTGTGCAATAATATCTAATATAAACAAGTCTAGTTCATTTGCTGCTTGTACAACTGCGGCAGTAAGCGCCGCGGCAGCTTGTTCGTTGTTAGTTCTTGCTACAAAAAAACTTTTTGCTGCTTCATATTCTTGGTCTGTCATCTTAATAGGAACAGTAAAATAGTTAGTGAAATAATCTTGTACACGTTGGTCAAAATTATCTGCTGGATTTACTATTGGTAGATTTGTTTCTTGTGCCATTATAGATTACCTAGTCTTACTCTTTCACTGTAATATTGTTGCAATTCTTTACTTAGGTTAGGATCTTGTAAACGTTTCTTTGCATGATCAACTGATAACCGTCTTGAATTTACAGTCTCACTCGTTTTGGTGTAAGTTGTTACATCGCTTATTTTATTAGGTGCACCGATAGTACCTGTTGAGTTTGGTATAGTATTAGCATATCCAACATTTTCTACTTGTGTATTTGATGTTGTGCTTGTAAATAGCGGAGTTCCTATACTTTGTCCCTGACTACTAATACTGTCATTTGTTCCGTAGTTAGTTTGATTGTTAACTACTATACTTGTAATATCGTTTACATCAAGATCTTTTATAGATGCCTTGCCAATAAACGGTACAAGTATATTACTTGTAGGTTTTTGACCAGACAATACGTTACTTGCAACTTTTCCTAATGCTGTATTAAGCACACTTCCAAATGTTAAGTCAGACAAGTTATCAAACAATATGCCTTGATTGTTAATAGTGCCTAAATTATTGCCATTGAATAAGTCTGTTGGACGTTGTCCATTGGTATTAACAAGTTGTCCATTAATAAATGCTTGTCCAAACTGATTACCATTGCTTAAATCACTAGTTTCAACATCATAGTGTATTTCACCGAAGCCAGTTGGACCTACGTCATTTACAAATCCTGTAGCATATTTTACAGATTCGTACTGTAAGTGCATACTATGTTGCATTAATCCACCGTTTGCATAGGCATGGTTATCATGATTAAAACTTGTAATAATAGGATTGATTAGTGTGTACTCTGCAAACTTGTGGTTATGCATGCTGTAGATTTTAATGGCTTTAAAGAAACGTTTATTGCCGTTTTGCATGCCCCACTGTTGCTGTGTTCTATTTGCATATCTATCCTGTGTGTTATAACTGTTGCTGTCTAAACTATAACTTGGATCTTTACTGTAAAATGCATAATACTTATGCCAAAGATTTCGTATAAGTTCTTTTACATCATCATGAAATGCTACATTTACTGGATTGTAACTAATCTTATGATGTGTTTGTACTTGTCTATTATACTGATTATGTGTTTGTACATCAATGCTGTATGATGGCAGATCTATGCTTTTAACAAGAATGGGCATCTCAAGTTTTTCGACTGTGTTAAACAGACCTTGTGCTTCTGCAGTAAATTCAAATACTACATGAAAGAGATTGCCGTGTCTAGGCTGTAACTCGTAGTTATTGTCAACAAAAGTGCGCGACGCATGTTTATAGTCGCGCATTGTTTCGCCTTGCTGTAAGGGTGATAGTAGTGGGTTTACACTAGCCATATGGAATAACTCCTATTAGCCAGTAATAGTTTGACCTAGTGTTCTCGTTACCGCTGAACCAACGCCGTCACCTAATGGTGATTGTACAGCATTGTCAAATCTAATACTCATTGCAACCGTTGCAGGTTCCTGACTTGCATAGTTAAGATCACCATAGTTAATGTTCTGAATAAAGCAGCCGTATAATTCCCATGTCTCAAGTACACTTGGTGCGTTTGCACCGTTGCCGCCGTCTAGAATTTCAAAGCGTGTAATGAACTTGTAGTCAATGCCTGAACTAGCACTGCTCTGTTCCATCATATCGAACTGCTTTTGTACTTGCTCTCCGCATAATTTTGTTACGCCGCCATTGACATCGTCACGTAGATTAACTGTAACCAAATCCCATGCATGTTTTCCAACCAAGTACACTCTACTATTGTAGACAGGAATTTCAAATTCTTCAAATGTTACACTAGGGCGTGTAATATCCATAACCTGCTTTGTCATC
>Ga0181405_1000521_pt1 | contig 13457 bp, 12 predicted proteins | sample 28SPOviralmetaG_FD_130134 | JGI IMG/M metagenome (GOLD analysis project Ga0181405, IMG submission 130134) | Marine viral communities from the oligotrophic San Pedro Time Series (SPOT) site, San Pedro Channel, CA, USA - 28 SPOT_SRF_2011-11-29 | ecosystem: Environmental > Aquatic > Marine > Strait...
ATCTCATTTACTGTAATTGTAAAATCAGTTCCACGAATTGACACATTAGCACTTGGCGTACTAATAGAAATGTTTTCTTTGTTTATATTATTTAACTTGCCAGTAATAAACCTTGCAGTTCCACTAGCAAAATTCAAAGCCATTGTAGACTTTGAAGGATTAGGGTCATAGATAAATTCATCTATAACTAATTGTGAATGCTCTGTTAATCTTACTTGACTATTATTAACAAAGGTTATACCTATTCTACCATTAGAAGTTTCAACATTGTCAAAACTTTCTATACCAAAAGATAAAGCAGCATCGTAAGTTTCATCTCTTACAATCCTGCTATTACCTTTAAGTTCTGTTACGCTTCCAATACTAGCATCCGACTGTTGTGCCACCATCGTTTTGGATAACACAGACAGTACCATTATTGCCAGTTGAAAGTATCTTGAGCCAATCATTGTCTAATGTACTAAGTTGTTGTATGTTAAAAGTTCTAGAGTTACCTGTTTGGTCTAAGTAAAAATAACCACCAGCATAACCACTACCTGTAAAAGTAACATTGTTACTATCTCCATCAACATCAACATAAGAAGTACCACCATCGTAGTTTATATCAAAATCAAATGTATTACTACTACCATTAATAATCCAGTCTAAATCTGTATTACTAGCCATAGCAGTTGTACCTACATCTAATGTAAAAGTATTACTATCTCCAGTAGTATCTACATTAAAATTAGAACTATCAATACCATAAGTATTGGTTGGGTCTGCTTGTATAGTAAATGTATTACTGTCTCCATCAAATTCAAAAAATCCTGTAATATTATCTCCTAGTATATCACCAAGAAATTTATTACTATCTCCTATTTGATTAATATCTAGAGTTAGATTTAATCCATCTAAATCTAGAGCAGTTAAAGTTCCTGCAACAGAATTTAATCCACCTATTATATTTCCAGAACCAAGTTGTTCTAAATCTATATTAGCAGTAGCACCTGATTGGTCAATGTATATTTCGTTATCAGCCCCGTATGTTGTCAACGCAGTCAACATCACAACTAGGCTCATCAATTTTAATTGTTTCATATTCCCAATACCCTCTCTCTATTCCTATTTCTATTAAGTTAAATACTCCAGCTTCTATTGCCTTTTGCAAAGCTATAGAACCCACCTCGTTCTCAGCTACTCCTCCTTCTATTTCTACAAGTTCTGTACCTTGTTCATAGAATTTAAAGACATCTTGAGAAACGCTTGTCGATAAAACATTTTTAGAAACTGTAGTCTCTACTAATATTTCACCTGTTGATACAGAAACTAATCGTAATGATATAGTTACTACATCTTCTCGGTATTGTTTACTTGTACCTATTCCTAAATACCTAGCACCAATACCACCAGATTCTACATTTGTGTCATAACTAATTACTCCACCTTGTATTATAAGACCAGCAAATAATAAAGGCTGGAGCTTTTGGTCTTGCTCAAAGTTTTCTCTGGTTGACCGAATAAGTTGTCGTTCTTTTGTAAGATTATCTAATCCTACTCGTTCAACAACTCTAAAAAATTCTCCGTTAGCAGCATGTTTTAAAGCTCTTATAAGTAATGCTTCTGGAGCTTGTGTTACTGCTGTACTAAATAAAGCAAAGCTACTGTTACTTTTTCTTTGTCCTGTTAAATCTTGAAAGCTATCCCTATATACTGCTATTATTGGTTTTCTTTTAGCAGGAGATACTTCAGCTAATGCAACTGATTGTAAGTCTAAAATATTGGCAGGTTCTGTATCTCTTGTTAAAGATAAATCTTTATTTTGATTTAAAACTGCACAGCCACTAAAAAGTGAAGTTACCAATAGGCAAAGAAATAGTCGTTGTGTTCCCATCTGAATCCGTAATTTTTAAAGTTATTATTCCATCGACAACACTATATTCGATTGTGTTGCCCTCTAAAGTTAATATACCACTATCGCTAGGAGTTTCTCCAAATAAGTTTTCTACTAATTGTCTTGATAGCTGTGCATATATTCTAGACTCTAAGTTTCTTATAAACCTTGCAAGTGTTGTGTTTTCTTTGTCTCTTTTAATCTGGTCCTGTAAAGCTTTGAGTTCTTCTTTGATACTCATCTTTCTATTAAACTCTTGATTTTCTATAGTAAGATAATGTGCAGATGTTCCCATACCACTAAAGCTAGGGTTTTTAAATTGATGTACCATCTCATCTGATATACTATTAACAGACCAAAACATAATTAACATGGACCAAAAGAACATACAAAACTTACAGTTCCTATCAGTTTTTTTACTTTTAAATGTTGGTTTTACTTTCATTTTATTAAAATATATAATTAATTATTAACATAGACATAGCCATAAATCCTAATACAGATATTTGTATAACCGAAGCAACTGCAATTTGTTTTATAGGATGTACTTCTACAATTTTTTCTAACCAAGATTCACTTGGAGAAAGGTTTACTACTTGTAGTATTTTTTTATTAATCTTTTCGTTGGTCTTTTTTTCCATCTGCTCTTGCTAACCTATCTACATCTATAGTTACTCCCATAGCTGTTCTTACCATAGAGTCTATTCTTATCATATCATTATCCATTTGTCTTACTCTGTCTATTAATGCAACTATCATACTATGTTGCGTATCTAATTTTTTATGTACATCTGCTATTAAAGCATTAAATAATTTATATACCATCCAACCAGCAGCAACTGCAAAGGCTGCAGGAATACCTACAGACTCTAATATTGTCATAAAATCTCTAGTGTCCATTATCTTCCTTTTGCTAAACTACCACCAAAGTACATACCTATAATAGCTGATACTAAGTTGGTGTCAAGTTGTGTAATTACAAGACCCTTAAAAGTTATCCATTCAAACATCTCTCTACCGGCTCTAAACAAACCACCGGGATTCCATTGAGTATAACCAACAGTAACACTTACATCTGGATAATAAACTGCTACAAGTTTAGGTAAAAGAACAATAGCAAATACAGAAGTAAGGGCTATAATTCTTCTTGTCCAAGCAAACCCTTTGTCTTTTAATCCATGATTAAGTGATTGCTTCTTAGCTTTTATATCAAACTCACCACGAGTAATAAGAAGCTTTTCATTTTCTGCTTTAGCTTTTCTACTCTCAGCCCACACACTCATCACACCACCAAGCACAGTTGATGCTAACATAGTTATAATTTCAAAAGGAAAACCCATTATAATATCTCTGTTATTAACTCTTCGTATAAAATTCTAAAATCTTCTAACTTCATAAAGCTTAACTCTTTTTCTATTTGATGTATTCTATAAATCTTGTAAGCTCTTTCAAGTTGTTCTTCGGTGTATAGTATCATTAATCAAATGTACCATTTTCTAAATTATGATTAAAAACATTAGATACTGTTTCAACATATTCTTGGTCAGTAGCGTAACCAGCATTTTTTATTTCTTGTAAAAATTCTAAATCATTTTCTGCTTTTAAAGCTTTTTTATATCTAGGAGAACTTAAAAAGTTTACATAACCATCTACATTTTCTTTAACAGAATCATAACTTCTAAAGTTTGCTACTTCATCTACTAAACCTTCTCCATAGTCTTCTTTTGTAGGCATTTGTGTACCTTTAAAATTTTCTCCTTTTCTTACTTTAACTCCAAAAGTATTATTATGTTCTCTAGATAAATCACTCATTCCATATCTACTTTCTACCCCAGCTTGTGCTGCTGCCATAGCTGGAAAAGGATGATTACTTTCTTTTAATATTAAATACATATCTCTAACAAACTTTTCAGGTTCTTTATTTACTAAGGCATTATGAGTATGGGTTCCTTTTTCATCATATTGTTTTTCTAATTGAGTTTTAGAATTAGCTAATAAATCATTAATAGTTTTTCCAAAAGAATCAACCGGTCCACCTTCATCAAACTTTAATTTTTTAGGTTTATAATCATATTTATTCATATAATCTTTATATTCTTTTGTAAGTTTTTGAGTTTCAGCTAAAGGTACTGTTAGATTTTCTGCAGAATTTATAAATTTTTTTGTTAATTGTGAAGCTATTTTTACCCCTCCTCCAAACACAAAACCAAGTCTTTGCATTTGTGCATCTTGAGAATATGTATTACCTGTAAAAGGATTTGTTCTATCTACAGGGTCTTCTTCAACATTTAAAACTTTACCACCTGTTTTCTTTTTATTTCTTTCTTCTTCTCTATTTTCTTTTATTTCTTCTGTTTCTTTTTCCATAGTTTCTAAATCTTCTTTAAAAACTTTATAATGACCTTCATCATACATTACAGGTAATTGAGTAAATGCTCTATCTATTCTAAAAATATCTGATATTATTGGTGAAAATTCATTGTTATCATCTTTTTTTAACATTTCTAACATCATATTTTCTGAAATTCTTAGAGGATTAAATTTTCCTTTTAATACATATACTATATCTTGTTTGCTAATTCCTTTATCTAACATTAAATTAGTAGCATTTAATCCTAGTAAATCAGCCGATTCATTAAATTTAGTATATTTTGTAAAGTTTTTATAGTGTAACATATTTGTATTAATATAATTATCTATAAATTTATCATATTCTAATACTTCTCCAACACCATTATTAATATTATTTTTATGCTGCGATTTCATTTGTTTAAAATCATTAGTTTTAAACCCATGAATATTTTCTAAATATTCTTTATTCATTGGAGACATTCCCCATCCAGTAGTAAATTTAACAAATTGGTCTAACTTATAAATATCTTGGTCATATTTTGTTTGGTCTTTACCAAATGTTTTTGTATAATCAAAAAATCTATCTACTGTTCCGGGTAATAAAGTTTCTGTCATTAATTTACCAAAAAGAACATTTAAGTTACCAAGTTTATTTGTAGTAGGGTCTCCATAATCTATATATTCATATTTATTGCCCATAAAATTATAACTCATGTTACCACCAGTTTTAGTTTTACCATCTGATAAAAAGAAATCACTTAAAGGTTCTGCAATCATAGATTCTCCTAAGAAAGGACTAACTGCTTCTCTAAATAAATTATCAAGTAAAGCTGTACTAAATGCTTCATTATCTACTTCTTGATTAAAAAATTCATTACCTATTAATTTTACAACTTTTTTAGGATAATCATAAGCATCCCAAGAACTTAAATTTCCTATCATAGGAGTTCCATCTTCAGCAACTGTTATTGCTATTTTAGAATTTCTCATATAATCTGGTAAAAAATCTCTATAAGCTTCTATTTCAGCATCAGATAAACCTGATATAGCTTGACTTGTTTTTTCAACAGCAGCAGCTCCTGTTCCTGCCATTGCAGTAAAAGCACCTAATCTAACACCACCTCTTTTTAAATATGCATTAGCAGCTTCTTTATGCCCTAGTTTCATTAATCTTGCATATTCTTGAAACTCTCTTCTTGATTGCATAATAGTTCCATAAGATATTCTTACAGATTCTGACATAAACGAAAAGAATCTACCCATAAAAGGAACAGCTCTTAATGCTTTAAAAAACTCAGGAACTAAATCATAATTAGGTAAAACACTTCTAACTATTTTAGCTGCTTCTTTTTGTATTTCTTGTTCAGTTTTTCTTAATGCTTCTGGTAATAAATCATTTACTTTTTTAAGATTTTGTTCTTCTCTAAGAAACATATTTATTTTAAAGAAGTCATCCTCTGCTATATAGGCATTTTGTGCTTTATTAGCTAGTTTTTTTAATCCTATTTTATCTGCTGCCCAATCTAGTTTACCTACAACAAAACCTTTTTTTCTAGATGCTAAATCACCAGCAAGTCCTTGTAAATCTCTAGCTACTACACCTTTATTTAATAATCCTAATTCAGATAATAATTCATGAAACTCTTGTCTATCTTTATTATTTTTTGTTCTAGCTTTTAAAATCTTTACAATTTCTTTAGTTTGTTTTGCATCAAAAACATTAATACCATTTGCCAAAGACATTTGTACACCACCAGCTACATTCTTTACATGAGTTGTGTGAGAGTAAATAGTTTTTGCAGCTTGAGAAAATCCTTTTAAGTACATTAAGTTAGTATAAACACCACCAATATATTCATTATTTACTAAATCATTTCCAATACCTTTATATCCATTAAAATAAGATAGCATTTCTTTAGATGTATATTTTCCTGATAAGGGTCCAAAGCCTTTTGGTATTACTTCTTTAAATATACCTTCTTGTTCTCTTCTTACATAAATACCTATACCATCTTGAAAAGCACCATCATAAAATTTAGCATCTTCTAAAAGTTTTGATAATTTTGTAGTAGAATGTATTATAGATTCTATAGGGTCATCTATTTCACCAAGTAATGCTCTTATTCGTGGGTCTATTTCTTTTTTGTTTTTTAATATTTCTTTTCTAATCCTATCAAAACTTTCTAAGTTAGCTGAAAAATTAGAACCTTTTCCTATGTCTTCAAAGTTTTTCATAACAGCATCAGTTTGGTCAGCTAATTTTGCACGAGTTATTCCGGGATTATTTTTTTTAATTTGAATTCTAATATACTCTTCAGCTCTTTTCTTTACATCATTGCTAGGTTTAAAATTAGCATCTTCAAAAGCTTTATATGACCTTCTAACATAAGAACCCATATTATCAGCAAATATTTTTTTCATTTCAGGACTAATGTAGTTTGTATCTATCATTAGTTTACTAAGTTTATCTTGATATTCCCTAGCTCTTTTTACAGGTTCTCTTAATGCTTCTGGTAATTTATTTAATTCTTTTTTAAATTGTCCAGCTTGTGTTCTTCCTAAACTAAGTTTACCACTTGTAAGTATAGTAGGACTTCTAAAATCTGTAAACAAAACTTTATTTATTTGTTTTTTTATATCATCAGCACTTTGACCAGATTTTTTAACAATATCATCAATAGTAGATTCAAGATTAAAAGCTATATTAGCTATTCTATCTTGATGCATTTCTTTTAAATTTTCTGTTTTTAAAAATCTTTCAAATAATTTATTAGTTCTTAATCCTCTAGAAGTAAACATTTTTCTTCTATATTTTTCAAGTCTTCTTATTAAAGGATTTTCTGCAAATTGTGCAGATATATTATATAAACTATATTTACTTGGAGCAAATGCTTCTATATCTCCTTGACCTTTTACTTGAGGTTCATTTAATTTTGGTCCTACAAATGACTGCTCAAATTTTCTGTTTTCTTGAGCAGATTTTATTCTGTTTGAATTTTTTGTTTGAGACTTTTTAATATTATCTATAAAATTTTCTCTTACTTCCTTAGAAGAATTTTTAATTGAATCTAAAAATTTTATAAAAGCTGGTCTAAATGCTTCTTTAGTAGAATTAATTCCTTTAACTATAGCAGGTTTACTAGCATAATATGCACTTTTTGTTCCTTTTCCTAATAAAGCAAATCCTCCTATAAAAACTAAACCATCTGCTAGTAATAACATTCTATCTGTTACCCTATTTCTATCTGGGTCATCTGCTTCCATTTCAAGATAATTTTTTATATCTCCAAGCATACCATCATTATCTGGAAGTACAGAACCAATAAGTTCTGGAACTAAAGTTCCTTCTGTGGGGTCAAACATAAGTTGAGTAGCTGCTTCACCTGCTACTATATTTCTAGTATAAGGATTTCTTTGGAAAAATTTACCAGCTTCTTTTCCTTTTTTTAACTTTCCTAATTTTAAAAGTTTATCTATTCCTTTAAAACTACCAACAAAGCCAACTACCATTTGAGAAATTTGACCAGCAGTAGAGTCCATTTCTTCTATTTTTGTACTATTTAAACCATATCTTTTTTCTCTTTCTACTATATCTGCTCCGTGTAAATGAGTAAGATATTCATGTAAAACATCTTCTTGTTTTTGTCTTCTTTTTTGTCGTTTTTCATCTCCTCTTTCAGGAGTTACTAAATCTACTATACCTCTACCAATATCTATAGCACTATTTATAGCATTAACTGATAGCCCTGCTTTAAATTTTCTATATTTTTTTTCTGCTTCAGGATTTAAAAGAAATAATTTTTTTGATAAAAGTTTATCTGTATTCAAAAGTGGATTAGGAGCCGATGCCATATGCTTTAAAAAATCTTCTGACATAGCATAATCCTGATAAATATTATTTGATATATCTAGTTCTTCTAGTTCTTTATTAGTATCATCATCCTCAGGATTTTTTCTTTTAATAGGTAAAGTTGACATTATTGTGTTTTAGTTTCCTTCATTTATACCCTCTAATATATCTCTTAAATTATCAGCAAATAGTAAAAAGAATTTAGTTTGTCCACCTGCTTTTTCTATATCATCTGCATGTCTTTCCATAAATATAGGGTCAGCTTTCATAGTAGCAATAGTATTCATAATCGAAGTAGATATATCATCTTTAGTATATTTACTTATTTGAGTTTCATAAGCTTTAAGTGTTGTTGCATCTGCACCATTTTTTAATGCATCTGTATATTCAAAAAGAAGAGATTGAAATTGTAACATAGATTGATTACCTAATCTATTTTCTTGCATAGCAAAAACATTTCTTCTTCTTACATAATCTACATAACCATCATCACCATCTTTAGGTCTATTGCTATCATCAATTTCATTTAAAGTATCATAAGATTTAAAACTTGCTTCTAGTTTTGCTACTGTAGGACTAAAATCTGTAATTGATATTGCTATATGGTCTTGTAAACCTTCTGCAGTATATGTTTTAGAGTTATCTAGATTATTTATAATATCTTTTTTTAAGTCATCTCCTAGTCTTAGATTTAATATACTACCTCTAACTTCAGACACAGTCATTGCATATTTATTAGGGTCTCTAAATAAAGAAATTTCATCTGCTGGTTTAATTTCATCTGGGTCTAAAATATAACCCATTGTTCCTCTAGTAGCTATGTTTCTTCTATCTGCTAATGTAGGAGCAGTAGGGTCAATTTCTTTACGACCATTTGTTATTTTATCCCAACCAGCATGTACTAAACTTCTATTTTTAGGAGCATTAATTTCTTCAGCTCTTTGATTATAATAATCATTAAATGGTTGAAAAAATTGTTCTTTATTCATTTTAACATCAAAGTTTCCTTGTGTTTTGTCTTGATGATTTTTTAACAAAGCTGCAGCGTAAGCTTCTATTTCTTTATTTCTTTCAGCTATCTCACTTTCTAAAGCAGTTTTTGCATCAAAGGAAGGATGCGTTTCATTATATTTTGTTAATGCTTGTTTTTTAAAATAATTTTTATCAGCTTTGTACGCTTTTTCATCACTTATTAATCCTTGGTAACCTTCCCATTTTTGATTCATACCACCTAAATCAAATATTCTTTCTCGGTCTAGTTCTTTTAAATTTTTATTAACATTATTTTGCATTGTAAATTCTTTCATGCCCCAAATAGTTTGTGCTAATAAAATATTTCTTAATGATTTAGTGCTTCTATTATTACTTCTACTCCAAGCATTTGCTATATCATACCAATTACTTTTACCAGTATTTTGTTTTTCTAATAAACTTTTTAAAACATCAGCCATGTTTATTCTCCTTTACTTAATAAACTATTATTTTTTACTTCTTCTACTTTTTCTAAAAGATTAGGTTGTATTTCAGTTTTTTCTATTACTTCTCTTACATCATCAGGTACAGATTGTGGACTAACTTGTTGTACTGCTTTTTTTCTTATTTGTTCTAATGCACCTATTTCTTGTTCTATTTTTTCTACAGCTTTTTCGCCCATTATTTCTTCAACATCACTATCATCAGCAGAATCTAATTTATAAGGTATTTCTGCTTTTTCAGCAAGAGCCATAAGCATAAACATAGTAGGCTCCATAAGTAATGTCATTAAATCAGGATTCCATTTACCTTCTGTAAAACCTTGATATAAAATTATAGAAGCAATATCTATAATACTAACACCTTTAGTTATATTTATTAATACATTTGCAGTAGTTTCAGGTTCTGTTAACAGTTCAAAAGTGTATAACATAGCTTCTTTAGGATTACTAAACTCTGCAGGTTTTTCCCAGTTATAAGGTTCTTCTGGAGAATTAGTAAGACTTTGACCCGGAATAGGTCTACCAGTATTTAAACTTTGTTCCATGAATTCTATTGCATTTCTTGATGTTGTCATTTATTTCTCCTATCCGTATAATCCTGCTAAATGATTAGGTGTACCTATACCATAAATATTTTGTTGAGCCATTTGTGCAAAGTTATTAAAGTTTGGAACTCCTGTAATATTAGACATTACTGGTCCTACCTCTTGCATATAAGCTCCTTGTGCTTGTACTTGTACAGGTTGAGGTGCCATAAAACCACCACCCATTTCTGGTTCATCTTGAAGTTTTGACATAACTAATCCAGTACCTACACCTGCTATTGTATCTGGAATAACATCTCCTTCTTTAAAATATGTACCAATTTTTTCACCTAAGTTAGATACCCCTTCTTTTGTGTTTATAGCTAAATTTTTTAATTTACTATCTCCTACTAATGCTTCTGTACTTTGAGTAACTGATTCTACTGGTGGTCCTGCTGCTATATCACTTCCTTGAAAAGCAATTTCAGGTCCAGTATTCATTAACTCTGTTGCTGCACTTGTATCTATTGCTCCTACTTCTGGTGGTGTAAATTGAGAAGTATTTACATCCATAATATTTCCTTTTGTTTCATTTAAAAAATTTAGTCCATCATTAGCTTCAGCTACAGTAGTTGCATCAAATACTTCTGCAGTACTTTCTACTGCACCAGAAATATCAGTTGAAGGAAGTGTACTACCATTTGCTGCTATTCCTTTAGTTCCTTTTACTACTGTTTCTGCTGCTTGAATATTAGTAGGTGCTGTTTCTACTACATTACCTAATGTTTGAGTAGAGCCACCATCAATTAAATTAGAAGAAGAAGGAGTAAAACCTCCTGTTGGTGTTGCAGTAGATACTTTTGTACCTACAGCTTCACCAGTACTAGCAAGAGTACTACTAGCAGCTCCTTCCGTAGCTCCTTTAGTAAAAAATCCTTTTATAGAATTCATAGCAAAACTCATAGCATACATTGTACCTATCATTCCTACAATTTTACCTAATTTAGTACTAAAAAGTTTTTTTACTTTTTTCTTAATTTTTCTACCTATTTTTCTTAATTTACCCATATTTTACTTTCCTCCATATCCTCCATAATAATAAGAGCTACCATAACCACTTTGGAAAGAGTTACTTAGTGTACTTACTAATCCTGTTAAATAATTATCAAATGTTTTACCAGCACTTCCTTCATTACCGATAGCTGTTGAAACTATTTGAGCCATTCTGTTTTGTTCGTTTTCATATGCTCTAAAATCAAAGTCTGCTTGGTCTCTTAATTCTTGCCATAAAAATGCCATAGATTGCATAGACATACCAAAAGCATTTTGTGCGTTTTGTGCATTAATTTGATTTTGAGCAGCACTATTAATCGTATTAGCTTGTCTTCTCCATTGAACATTAGAAGCTTCAACTGCTGCAGAATTTTGTGCATTCCATTGATTCCTTGCAAAGTCCTGTTGAGAATTAAACTGGTCAACCTGTGTAGCAAGTTGTGAATTAAACTTTGCTAAATCAGCATCTCTACCAGCTCTTCTAGCTTCTGATGCATTTAATTGAGTAGCATTAAATTGTTTCATTGCGTTTTGTTGACTAGCATTGTACTGACTCATTTGTGCATTAAGACTTGACATAAACTGTTGAGTTTGATTTTCACTAGCAGAATTAAATTGTCTTGCAGCATTATCAGCAGCTTGATTGCTTAAAAGTCTTTGTTGATTCTGTTGAGCTGTTAATACTTTAGCTTGTTGTCTATTGTTTAAGTTAGCCATATCTGTTTGTAAGAATGCTTGAGCATTTTGTATTTGAGCTTTTTGAAAAAAATCAGCTTCAGCTAAATTAGCTTGAGACATTAATGTAGCATCTTGTAAAACTCCTTGTTGTTCCATAGAAGCATTTTGTATTCCTACAGTTTGTAAAAACTTACTATTAGCTAACTCTGTTTGTTGGTCAGCACTAAACTGAGCCATATTTAAATTAAAGTTTTGTGTAGCATTTTGTAATGTTGCTTGTTGTTGTCTTTGTGCATCAGCTTCTGCAGCTTGTGCTTCTATACTTCTTTGTTGAGCTACGCTTTGTTGTATAGCTTGTGCATTACTTTGAGCTAGAGGTACAGCACTTTGTATAATAGCATTAAATAAATTATCTCTACCAACACTAGAAGCACTTAAACCTCTAGCAGCTAACATAGCTTCTACACTAGCAACAGCAGGTTTAGCCCATGTAGGTATTTCACCATTTTCCATACCACTTAAAAGACTATCCATTTGATTAGATACTAATGCTTCTTCAGGTAGTCCAGCTATTATACCTCTTTCTTGTTCTGTAAAATCTGTAAGTCTAGCTTCAAGAGTTTCAGGGTCATTACCTAATTCAGTAATAGCATCTTCAGCAAGTCCTGCATTTCTTAATTGTTTTTTAGCTCTAGTAACTCTAGCTAAATTTGTACCAGCATTTTTAGCTGCTGCTGCTTTTGCTTCAGGACTTAATGTTCCTACTACTCTTGATGCTAATGCACCATCTGGTATAGCTACTGTAGCTGTTTTTATTGGGTCTACTCTATCTACTCCAGCAGCTTCAGCTAACATATCATCATTAATTGAAGTTTGTGCTGCATCTACTTCTGCATCTACACCTACTTGTTTTGCTGTAAATGTATCTGTTGTAATTGCATCACCTGTTGTACCTGTAGCAGCTTCACCACCTGTTGTAACAGTTTCTGCATCTATTGTTCCTGTTGGTTTAGCTCCTGCTTTAGTATTAGGGTCTTGTTGTACAACATTTGTACCTAAAATATTTTCATCTACTTCTACAGCAGGGTCTATTACAGCACTATCAGGAACTTGACCTTGTGAAGCAGCTTGTACATCTGTAGCAGTTTGAGCTATTCTATCTGTTCTTTGTTGGTCAGCAGTTGTTTCTTTATTTTTACCATACCCAACAACCATTTGAGGTGTATCTGGCATTGCTATGTCTTCATCTGATGTTACATTTACTTCAGTATTATTAGATGTATTATTAATGTCTTTACCTAAATTTTGTACATCATCTTCTCTATCAAAACCTAAATTATCCTGTCTTTCAATAGAAAAATTATCTCTCATTTGATTAGCTCTTTTTTCTTCCTCGTTAGGACCTGTAGTTGCAGAGCCTTTAGGTTTCATTGGTATATCACCACCAACTTGATAACCAACTCTACCACCCTTAGACATATCTACACGCCCACCAGTAGTATATTTTTGTTGATATTTTTTATTTCTTTTTTTCTTTTGTTGTTTTTTTCTTGCCATAGTTATAAACCTATTTTACTTTACTTCAAAGAGTTTGTCAACCTTTTCGTGTAATTTTTCTAATCTATCCATGAGAACTCCCATGTCATCTTTTA
>Ga0181405_1000526_pt1 | contig 13369 bp, 20 predicted proteins | sample 28SPOviralmetaG_FD_130134 | JGI IMG/M metagenome (GOLD analysis project Ga0181405, IMG submission 130134) | Marine viral communities from the oligotrophic San Pedro Time Series (SPOT) site, San Pedro Channel, CA, USA - 28 SPOT_SRF_2011-11-29 | ecosystem: Environmental > Aquatic > Marine > Strait...
AAGATCACCTACGACGCAGATTCTGACAACTGTGCAACCACCTTCTATATCCCGTTGATTGGTCAGCGAAAACGGTACATGCGTATTGCTTTCAGCAATGGAGCAAGCGGTAACTGCAACTTCTGTTGCATGGGTTTGATCCTTGGCGAAGGCGGACACGGCACACCGAGCGTAACCTCACTCGCAGGTACTGACGGCGCAATCTTCAGAGCGGTGACCACCTAATGACACTTGCTGACAACGCACTTACAACAGTTGAGGCTGTTAAGACGTACATGGGGATCACCTCATCTACTGATGACAGTTTGATTGAGACGCTTGTGAACAACGTCAGTGATCAGATTGAAAACTGGTGCGATCGCAAGTTGGTATCTCAAACATTCTCGGAGTACATTGATGCGCGAGGAACTCGGTCGCTTCTTGTTGAGAACCCTCCTATTGTCAGCGTTGACCTCATCGCGTATGGCGCGAGGGACTCGATGTCGGTCAGTAGTAGTGATTCGACTGATCTTCTCGCGACAGTTGCGGTTGAAGAGAGTCAAATCAGGCTCGTCAGGACCGCGTCAGATGGTTCCACGACAACGACTAATTGGGCGTTCGCGTCTAATCTCACTACGTCATTGCTTGTCACGCGGATCAATTCAACGACCGGATTCTCGGCGACCCTGAACTACAATGCGCCATCTTACACATTGCACAGAATGGGAGGACGCAATGTCGTTGATGCAACCGCTCAACTTACAGTCACTTCAGATGACGAAAATGAGTATCGCGTCGATTATGATCGCGGGCTTATTCATCTACGTGCCGATGCTTTTCCTCGGTTCGCTGAGAAGAGGTTTACTAACAGGTTCCCCGACGCATTCCAAAGTGTATACGTCAGGTACGTTGGCGGCTACTCCACGATTCCGAACGGACTCGTCCAAGCAGCGTTCGAACTCATAAGTGACGCCTTCAGGGGGAGAGATCGAGATAGGAACATCAGCGGAGAAGGTGTTGGAGATTACAACTACAGTCTTCGACCGATGGCTGAATGGCATGCAAGCATTCTGAATCTTCTCGCGCCTTATCGGAGGGTTCGATGAGCATTTCACAGATCGTCAGAACGCGAGGCAAAGCCTACAGAGTTAAGAGACCTGTCTATAAGGTCGACTCTGTCGGTACTCGCAAGAAGACATTTGTGAACATGCACAGAGTGAACGCTTACGTCGCGAGTAAAAGTTCGAACGAAGGCTGGGAAAACGATCGACAAGTACAGGTCGATAACGTCACCTTGTATCTAGCTGGAAACGCAGACTTGAAGATACAGGATCGGTTAGTGATCGAAGACGTTGATTATGAGATCACCGGAATTCGGACACCGGGTCACAAGGTCGCAGGTGATCGACTTCACTATCAGATAGTTTCAGCGCAAAGCAACCGGAGCTTGTGATGTCGAGTAAGGTTGTTTTCAAACGAAAAGAACTGAACGAAGTCGTGCGAACTGCTCTTACTTCTGCGGTGAACATGACTGCTCTTGAATTACAGAACAAAGTTCGTACTGTGTTGAATCAGAAAGGCACGGGAACGGTCTATCGACTCAAGGGTGGTCGTACTCATCAGGCGTCTGAGAAAGGACAGCCACCAGCGCCGAGAACAGGTATGCTCAGGAACTCATGGACTGTAAGCCCGATTAACATCGGGAAGAATTCAAGTCCCCGCAAGCAACCCAATCTCGATGTCAAAGCAGGTAGCAAAGAAGAGATAACAGTATTGTTCAAGCAGAGTTCGCAAGGTGGATTCGGATCTGCGCTTCGATACGCCGAAATCCTTGAGAACCCGAACAAGTTGGACAGACCGTATCTGTTACCTTCTGTCAAGGCACTCAAGAAAAAGAAGTCGTTTCAGAAGCACGTTCGTGAACAATTGAAGCTCAGAATCGGCAAGTACGCAACTAGCAAGGGATTCAACATCTCATGACGTTTGAACTCGATAAGGTCATGTATGACACGATCAAAGGCGATGCGTCAATCGTTGCTGATGTCAGTGATCGTATATCGGCAGAGTATGCAAGGCATACAAGCGAGTATCCTTATCTGGTGTTCGATCACGTCAGTACAAGCGTTGAGCCACCGGGATTCGGTAGTGCCAGCGGATTGTTGCACAGAGCCTTGTATGAAATTCGAGTAGTCGGCAGATGGGAAGACGGCGTAGAAGATATAGCTAAGACTTCTGACAAGGTCGTAGCTTTGTTCCACTACTCCTCTTCTGAGTCTGTGACGAACTTCGACAGGCTCGTTCTCACTGTACTTTCAGGAACCACGGTCACAAGAGCCGATGATGAACTAATAGCGTCTGTAACGATACAGGCCACAGGAAACCAAACGACAGGACTTTGACATGGCAATTATTCAGGGTAAAGACGGCGCGTGTGTGCTTCCTTCTGGAAACGCAGCACTTATCAACACTTGGAGTGCAACGTTCTCGCATGTCGTGAATGACTTCACTTCATTCGGAAACACTGGCATGGTGAGACAGCTTGGACTTCCTGACATTCAGGGTTCTGCTGGCGGATTCATGGAAACAGGTTCGAGCAAAGACATTGCACTTTTCGGAAGCGAAGAGAGTTCAAAGATTGGTCAGCACACGATCGGTGCTGCGGGCGCAGCGATGACGCTTACGATTGCAAGTGGCTGCACTATCGTATTCAGCGCGATTATCGATACGATTTCTATCAACTCGGCTGTCGCAGGAGATGCCTCGGTAACTTTCAATTTCCAGATGTCTGATGCCAATGGTGCTACCGTCGCATGGGATGATTGATGTACTCAAAGCCTGTTCTTACACCTAGGGATTGGATCGTACGGGTCGTTATGGACGATGACTCTGTACGACGTATCGGTGTTGACCCTGAAGTTGACAAAGACAAGGCAGTTGAAACTGCAGTCGCTATGATCGGTCCTGTGAAAGCACACATGATCAAGGACATCGAAGTCAACAGGAGGAACGGTCTTGACTCATCTCGATATACACCAAGGCGATAGAACAATCAGAGCGCGTGTAGCGAAGGTAGCTGATGTCATACATCTGATGGAGCAGCAGTATGAGAGGGATCGTCTTGAGATGATCAAGAACCTCAACGACTGCGAAGTTCCAGCTAATGAAAAGATGTCAGCCTTGAAAGAGCTTGCCGCTGAAAAGGGGCAAGTTTCCACATTGATGAAAAGCGCGTTTACTCTTCAAGGCGCTATCGAGGTCTTGAAATACTCAACTGAACCTGATGATCACAAGTATTTAGAAGACATCGAGGTAGATAGGCTTGTAGTCTTCGCTTTGCAGGTGCTCGGTTTCACTGCAAGCACTGAAGAAGAAGGCACAGAGGAACAATCGGGAAAAGCGATAGAGCCGGTTCAATCTACGAAACCGTAGTAGCGGTCGCGAAGATCTGTCCCGGACTTGGAAGCCCGATGGAACTGACTATGAAAGAATTGTCAGGAGTCATCCAAGCCATAGCCGATGAAGGTAATAACACTTCAGCAGCAGATGGTGATCATCGAGCTTTCGTTGAAAGAAATATGAGCAAAGCCTAATGGCAGACACCGTCGCACAACTGATCGTCGAAATCACAGCGAGGCTAGACAAGCTCGAAAAGAGTCTTTCAGAGGCTGAAAGCAAGGCGCGTGAGTCTGCCGATAAAATTGACGGCGAAATGCAGAAGGGTCCAGTCAAGGCGATGGCTGGAGTGGCTGCGATGGCTGCTAAGGTCTTCGTGGCTCTTGAAGGAGTCAAGACTGCAGCAATTGCAGCGCAAGGAGCTATAAACGCTTCAAGCGCAGCGATGGCGCTTATGAGGGGTGATTCAGCAGACTTCATGAAGAACATGGAGGGTGTTGCTGACTCGATCGAGAAGATACCTTTGCTCGGTGGATTGTTGGCAGGCGCTGCTGATGAGATCGTCAATCTTCTTGCTCTCACTAACGACGTGATTCAAGAGCTTGAGGAGCTTGAGAAGCAGGCGGCACAGGTCAACAAAGAGCGCCCATTCCTAGAGATGGCTAAAGACTTAGCTCGAACAAATGATCTGATTGAAATGCAGATCGAGATAGCCGAAGCTACGACAGACTCGCAGCGTCGATTCAAAGAGTTTGCACTGCAGAGAATGCAGCTCGAAGACAGTTACCTCAAGAAAATCGAAGAGGTGATGAAGAACACTGAAAAGGATTCAGATGTTCGACGTGTCGCACTGGCTGCACTTGCAAAAAGGAACGAACTTGAACAAGAGCTTATCGATGCCAGAGAGACAGCAGCTAGAGAGGCTGAGTTAGCAGCGAAGCGAGAAGAAGATCGAAGAGCGAAGGAAGCTAAAGATCGTGCTGATCAGCTAGAAAAAGAACGCAAGGCGCGAGAAGCACTAAGAAAATTTGAACGTGAAAAGAGAGAAGCTGACAGAAAAGCACTTGCTGACGCACGCGAGTACAACCAGCAACTTACGAAGAGGAATAGACTCGAACAGAAGAATTTGAAAGAGATGCTTCAATCGCAGTCTGAAAGGGCAGACCAAATCTCTTCTAGACTTGGTATTGCGAGCCAGTCTGGTGGTGGTTCTAAGTCTGGACTCACGCAAAGTGGAAACACGGCGATGGGTCAATTCACGTTCGGTGAGCATGGCGCACAGGATAAGATTGCCAAACTAACTAAAGAAGCTAATGGCATTCAGAAGAACATTGAGTCAATAACTAAGAGGCTCGAAGGTCTTGTCAGAGACCTTGCTAACAAGATTGGGTTTAAGTAATGGCTTCAGGTGTCGAGCACAACGACGGAAAGTCAATGTCAGTTGGAGACGGTAGTGCTGAAGCACAGCGACGTTTCTTGCTTGAAGGTTATGCAAATGAACTTCTGGTGTTGCGTAACGCTTTCGGTTCAACTATTACCAAGACAGGAAGCGGAATAGACACTGTCGCTATTCCGAAGCTGCGAGATCCGCACGATCAGTTTTCGAGATTGTTTGCTTACAAGTACGACTTGCGATGTCTTCCCGGAACTAAAGATTCATGGGAAGCTGTTTTTTACTATCGGAAGTATCAGCCGACAGGTCTTGTCGATACTAGTGGCCTGTCTATGGGTCCAGAAACCGTCGGCTATCAAGAGGTTTCAGCTCGATGTTCTGGTAGTTTCCATGACGTGTACAGAGCTAATCCCAATTTGCCGACCAACGGCATTCCGAATGAGGCTGACATAGGTGGTGGAGGTGTTGACGCTGGGGGTGTTCCGACGAGCATCATGCGTCAGCAATACGAAATCAGCTTCGCGACTACAGACAACTCAGGTTCACTGAAGACGTACGGAGAAGCTGTGGGTCATCGGTGCGAGGGCACTCCGTTCGGATTGCCCGGTGCTGCTGTTCTCTATCGTGGCGCGAACATCACAAGAATCGGAACTAACCTGTTCAACATACAGCACACTTACTTGTATGACGATTTGTATCATTTGATACAAGCCCCTGATTACCATCCAGACGGCAGGCCAAACATAAATCCTGAAACAGGTAAATTCAGGACAGTAAGATTCGTACAACCTTTCCCACAGGGATCTCCAGATCCGGGCCAATTCGTACCAGCAGGTATCTAAGGAAAAACAATGGCTAATGAATTAACCGTGTCAGCTTCGATAAGCTACGAAAAAGACAATCATCAAGAGTCGTTTACACCTGACACACAGAGTATCACTGTGAGCGGAGTCGAGTCTGTTGGTGGTGTGCAGTTAATCACCACGTCTACGCATGAGACGCTCGTCATGAATGAAATGACTGTGACGAATCAGGGCTATGCTTGGTTCAGAAACATTGGAACAAGTGCAGACGCATCGATTCAGATTGGCATTCTTGTGAGTGGTACTTTTCACGATGTCCTTGAACTCAAGGGTGGCGAGTTTGCCATTAGCCGCCTTGCTGGTGAACAGCTTTACGCTAAAGCTGTAAGCTCGAATGGGTATTTGCAGTACACTATCCTCGACGATTGAAGTAACGTCGTTCGAGAAAAGAGGAGAATCACGTGGCTAAAGTTCCCAACTTCACCGAAGGCAAATTCGGAAAACTTACTCACGGCGATCTCAATCGCATTTCTGACGCTGCCAATGATTCGAGAACACCGTCAGAGTACAGCACACCACTAGGGGCGAGGGGCGTTGCTGGAAAACAGCACTTCCCTATCTTTGCTCGATTGATTGCTAAGATACCGGCAGATTCGGGAAGCGAACCAGCACCACTAGGCGGACTAGAGGAGCCGGGAGATAAAGTTGATCCGAGCTTTCCATTCAATGGGTATGATTGGATTGAGCTTCAGTACGACGGTGAAACCGGCGCTTACACTGAAGCGATTGAACCTAGGAAGTATAAAGAGGAATACAACAATCCAGCATTCGCTTTAGGTGTCGACTACGATCCTGATTCAGTAGATTACAGCGGAAGTAGTGTCATCTTGCATCCGATGTATGATGTGAAAGGCCGGACGATGTTGGTCTTTCAGACACCCGGCGCTTCAGCACCTAGTACTGATAAGATTGGTGTGATTTCAGCTTCGCAAAGCCTTCCATGCCAAGCTGCACCCGGTTCCCTTTACACAGTCGCAATCATGCGATTAAGTGGATCAAGTGAATCAACAGACTTGAGTTGGGTTGGCACTGGCGAAGTTGTCCAAGCGATCAACCTGTTAGAAGTTTCTGCCGGACAATTAGGTGGGAGTGTTGTGGGAACCGATTGTGATATTCTTTCTTCGAAGACGCCGATACCAAACGGGCATTATGTCAAGCTCAAGTTCTTAAGACTGTTCGAAGAAAAGACAGACGATGGATTCGATGTCATCACGAACCTTTATTGTTTCAGTGTAGCCAATGATCTTTGTGTAGAATGTTGTGATGAAGGAATGGTCATAGCTGCTTCAAGGGAGCGAACGAGAGGATTAGTTCCTGCACCGAGGACCAGTAACTCAATAATCACGGAGATGCAGAAGTGAACTTCCCTGACATACTTTTCCAGTTCTCTAGTTCTGATGCAAGTACAGATTTGACTGACGGCCATCTTGTCTACACTGCTCCTGAAGGTGGGCAGACTATGATCAGTCAATTCATTTTCTGTCCTTCGTTTGGGGGCAATTCGAACTTCTTTCGCATCTATCACGGTGGGCCAGACGAAACCCCTTCGACTGCCAACATGATTTTCCGAGCTGGCTCTAACTCAGCAAGCAAGGCACCTGACAATGGTTGTGTACAAGTCAAGGTGATATTGCAACCGGGAGATCGCATTTATTGTCAGCTTCACAGTGGCGACGGAATTACCATCACGGCTTATGGAATTATCCCCGCTCGGTCTAGTTCTCAAATTGGTGTTCCGACATTTGAAAAGCACTCGCCATTGAAGGGTGATGGATACGACGAACAGAACGCGCAAGTTGAAAGACTTATATGAGTAGAAGACGCGGAGCATGTTGCTGTTTAGAAGACGTTGGGAATGTAGGTTGTGGTACGTTCCGAGACTTCAATCTGTCTACTCCGGGTGGCGGAAGCACAGTAGTAACTAAAGAAACATTTCAGATACAAATGAGTGTAGAACCGCACTCGCAGGATCAATTCTTTCAAGGCACTAACAATCAATGTTGGGGAAGTCCGCCGAGTTTCATAGCTGGAATGGTTGTGGATATGTCTGAATACTATCCCGACAATGCCGGAGCAACTTACATAGGTTTAGGCGGAGCTGTTAATTGGACGGATAGTGGATACGATCAAATTCTTCAGCAAACTGGAGTTTCAGGTAACACGTGTGCAGGTGTTTCGAATCCCGCGTGTTTCGCCGGTGATGACTTGAATTGCTTCAGTCTTTACATGTTGCGAACTTCTAGAGCACGTACACACACTGTTTACGCTGGTTGGTCAAGCACAGGCGGTGTCATGAGCACCAGTGGTTATAGAGCGGATGGATACTTGACAACAGGAGAAGATTGCGAATGTGCTACTTTCGATGCTTCTCCTGAGTGCATTGCAGCCAGAGGATCACAATGTCCGCAATATCGTGAGTGGATTCCTTCAGCATTAGGACCGACCATGTGTCATATCGGACCTCCTTACACTGAACAGCAACAACAACTATGTGAGTGCGGTTTTCCGTGTGAAATTTTAGAGACACAAGCGTTCTGTCAATTCAAGAACGCAGGATGTTGTCAACTGAGAGGTCTCGGATGTACAGTAGGAGATTTCTACGATTGCGGTTTGAATGGCGGTCCCTCTACTTACTACGAGCCTAATAGATGTGGTGAGCCGAATTACAGTGCAAGATGCTGTCAGAATGACGATCCACCTTCTTGGTCCGGATGTGCTTGTATAGCTAACCCATACACAATAGGGTGCGGAATCATGGTCGCGCCGAGAGGATCAATAGCGGTGACCGCATGAGTGATGTCCGATGGAGAAGACAGAGGTATTGGTGCGTTCATTCGAGTATCGATGTTTCAGGGAATAGGCAATGTGACAAAGACCTATGTACCAACGAAAACTTGATCGAGTGTTGTGTTGAGTGTCCTGCTTATGAAGGTCGTGATCGCGGTTTAGGTGACACGATCAAGAGAGCCACTGACGCACTCGGAATACCTTCTTGTGGCAAGTGCCAGAAGAGACGCGAGGCACTTAACAAGATGACAGAAAATCTTTACGGAAGGAAATCCGATGGGTCTGATTAGTGATCTAGTGACAGCTCGAACAGGACTCTTTGCACGACTCGGTAAGTTGTTCGGGATCATTGATCGTGTCGAAGATTTTCAAGCAGACATAATCGATAACGCTACTAAGTCATTCCAAGAAGCACTGAATGAGTACATCACAGCCACGGATGCAACGAATAATGTTCATCTCGAATACGTGTCAGGTTTGACTCAGGGCCATGACAATCTTCGAAACAGTGTTGGACAATCGGTGTTGCCTAGAGTCATGGGTTCTGCTCACGCAACTCTGATCAACATGGTTAACGACGAAGTTCCGTTGAGAAACAAGACAATCAGAGATGCCTTATTCGAGCTTCGAAGATTGATGGCTGCAGGAAGTAAGTCACTTGATCACTCTACGATCACGATAGGATCAACAACCAGAGTGGTCGGCGCATCGACTAACGGCACGGTTGTCGTTTCTGCATTGGCGGACAAGACTTATCATTCGACGATGACTGATTATCCGACAGCACGAACTGAGCTGATGACTTTCACTTGTATGAAAGATGCAACATCTAAAGGTATTGTCAAAGGTGGCGAAGCCTTTGAGATTCGGGGTCAAGAGACGTTCGCTCCTCATGATCACAGGTGGCCGGGTGGCAGTGGATCTGTCGGCGTGTATGCGTCTACTAGTGAACTCTTAGCTGACGGTGATAGTCCCGGTCGAAACATACTTCGCAATTCTGGTTTTGAGAACTTTGATTCATCTGGTAAGTCTCCGGGATGGGAGATCAGTGTTGGAAGTGCTGGAGCTACGGTTCTAGCTAATTCCAGCGACCCTGCACATGGCGCTAAGTGCCTTCAGCTTCGTAGTGACGGTACGAATAACTTGTTCTTAAGACAGCAAATCGATTCTAAATCTGCAACTGGAACAATGGGTCGGGTTGACTATGACGGTCACTACGTGATTAGCTTCTTGATGAATCGCGCTAACACTTCTCCGAGTGCTGGCGAACTCACAGTAGGACTCATGCAGGCTGATGGTACTGCTGTCACAGGTTCAACTACAGCCATCGCGCATGGAAGCATAGGAACCAGCTACGCACAGTTCACATTCGCATTCAGAGCTGGTGGTGGATCGGCGCTCCCTGATCCTTTGTACTTTGGCATTCGTCAATCAACCGCATTCACGAGTGGTACTTACTTGAACATTGATCGTCTCGTCATGACTAAGATGATCCCCACAGCTAGAGCGGGTGTTGCGTGCGCGGTGCTTCCCGGAACTACAGACTTCAAGCTCGGTGATCAGTTCACGGTTCAGGTCACCAACAACGGCGAGGGTGAAATGATCAAGTACCTTGATCGATGCTTTGACCTGCACGGCAAAGGCATCATCCCACCTACTCATGCTGGTGGCAGCGAGACCGTAGCGGATACGCTGATCTCATAACGCATCCTTGCGTGTCGGGTGGTGGTATTCCTCTCCCCTTCCCGACGTTCTCCAGCCCCTCATCTACCTAGTGTAGGTGGGGGGTTCTTTCTAAGCGCCTAGGATGCCTCCCTGAGCGGATACAGGGTTTCGGGCGTCCTGACCCCTAATAAATCTTGGAATTCTTAAAATGACCCCTGACGTGCTTCTAATGGCACCTAAAGGCCAGGGATAGGACAGAATACGCCCCCCCTTCCTACCCCCTACTTGCGCCATACCCAGAAATGTGTATAATGTATGTAGGTCAAGGATCTTCATCGACCTTGCTGGCGCTGCCCCCATGAGTCACGGCCAGACCTAGGACCACTCTTTGACATCTAAGTACGACGAGCAACGAGCTAGGTACGCGCTCCGCCCCCCACAGGGGATCAGGTGGAGATGAACCATGCGCCGTCACTCCTCTCTCTAGTGGTCAGACCATCAAAGGGTGCGATGCGAACCGCACCCGCCAGTAATGGGCCACCAGATTCAGGATACGAGCATGACGCAAGCCGCAGGGACAGTAGTCCGGTTCGAGTCCTGCAGTGGGCTGCTCGTCGATGACTGACCTTGACAGGTTCCGCTCTGCAGAGCGGTTAGATATCTACACATCGAGCGGGATGACCCCGCGCAACTGAGAGGATTCAATATGAGCGAAGTAAGCCATAAAGCCAATACGTTCAACGGCGAGAAGTATGTCAAGACCGAGCAGCGAAACTGCTTCGGCATCGTGTGGTTCGACACTGAGGAAGCAGCAACCCGTGCCGCAAGCAAAGACTGCGGCTACTTCAACGGTGGCTTTTTCCATGGCATGCCGGGAGGTCGAGACAAGGGTTTCGACCATGTATGCGAAGGCGTGCAACTGTACGCAGTCAGCTACGGCTGATGGACAACTAGCCTGTCAACCTTTGACTAGGTTGGCTGGCATTCGATGAATACGACCAGCGGGATGACCCCGCGCAACGAGAGGACACGACAATGAAATACGCCGAACAGATCAATATCGTAGACGAACACAATAGGTACGTGGTATTTCACCGCACTTGGTGGAGGCGCAACCCCGACTGGCCCGATGGTCTCGAGCCAGAAGCAGGACCGAAGACCCGAATCGGTATCGCGGTCGGAATCCAACAGGCGCAACAGATGTGCCGCGAGTGGAACAGCGCGAACCATCATGGTGAACTGTCCCGCAAGGCAGAGTTCATAGAAGAAGGCAAATACATCAGATGAAAACAGAGAGGACACGCAATGAAGAACGCATACAACAGAGCCAACGCACATGCCATGGAGGCCGCAATGGTCAACGTGCAGTACGACCAGATGAAAGACAACATCGAAGACCTCACCTATGCTGTCGAGTTCTATGAATGGATCTGCGCGGATAACATGTCTAGGATGTCCGGTTCATTTATTCTCTGGCTTGCACATGCCCAGCTTCCCCATGCTTCAATCATGTTCGCTAGAGCGGTTGTGAATTACAGAGACAACGAATCGTCTACTTGGTTCTCGTCTCTTTCTGATGAATGGAATCGATTCAATAAGACTCTGCCGGATGGCTTCGATCTTGAAGGTGTCACGGCTGATCACTGATTTACTTCTAACTTGAGAGGAATACATTATGTCACATGAAATCACTAACACTGACGGTCTTGTTCTGCACGCTAAGAAGGCTTGGCACGGCATCGGTAAGGTTGTAGAGTCTGCCCCCACTCCCGGTCAGGCTTTGACCCTTGCGGGCATTGACTGGCAAGTTGAAGAGCGCGAGTTGCACCTTGAACAGCAGACCGGACTCGCTACCATGGCTCATACTCCGATCACTACGCACAAGGCTCTTCAGCGCAGCGACAACAATCAGGTTCTCAGTGTTGTCGGTACGAACTATGAAGTTCTCCAGAATGAAGAGCTTGCGAGTTTCTGTTATGACCTTGCTGGTGAAGCTGACGTTCGAGTCGAATCAGCAGGTTCGCTGAAGGGTGGCCGCCGCATCTGGTTCTTGCTGAAGTCAGAGACGCTCTGTGTCGGCAAGCAGTGTGACGAAGTCGAACCGTATGTGCTCTGCTACAACTCGCACGATGGTTCGAGTTCTTTGGAGTTCATGCCGACCACCATCCGCGTCGTATGTAATAATACTCTGACGTGGGCGCGAGGAAAGTCACAGAACAAGTTCAGGTTCCGCCACACGAAGAACATGAAGTCGCATATGCGTGCGGCAGTTCAAGAGATCAGGGATTGCTTTCTCTCGATCGAGGAATGGAACAAGAACATGGACGTGCTCGCAAGTCAGGAGATGTCACACGATCAGATCGGTTCGTACTTCTGGAGAGCATATGAAGCAGTTCAGGGCGTGGTGCCATCGCTCGAAGATGGCGGCAAGATGGCTGCGTCACGACAGGCCCGCGCTGACGAGACCATCGATCAGTGGATTCGAACTCTCCACCGTGAGGCAAATGATCATCAGCTCCCCGTGACTAAGTGGCTCGCTGTCAACGCGGTCACTAACTACATTGATCATAATTCACGTGTAAACAGAAGTGTTCGTTCGGATCACGCCGATAGTACAGAGGCTCGCACTTGGTCGAACCTCTTCGGTGGCAATGCCGCCAAGAAGGCCCGCGCACTTTCTGTCATGCAAAGCATGTGACAGATCGCACGCCTACCCTTAACGGGGTCGGCGTGCATTCGCTGCACGCTGCAGCACGTTTGAGAGGAACCCTTTACATCTAGGAGAACGCATGAGTTACAGACCTAATCGGCCTGCACAATTATACGCAACTGAATTCGCAACCTCGACACTCAAGTCTGCGACTAAAGCTGTGGCACTCGGTCCCGCTGCAATTGATGAAAAGATGATGCAGCTTGAACAAGAGATCATAGAAATGGAAGAGATTGTATCTGGTGGTGACAGGTTCACTCAGCAGGAAATTGCTGAACGCGGTCTAGCTATGCAGTTCATTCAACTGCTTTCTGAGATTAAACGAAACTGCTGAAAGGGGAAACCATGTTTAGTAAGAGAGCTGTCAATGCCAGATGTGCAGCCGCAGCAGGCTGTGACATCATGAAGTTTCGTATGCTTCGCTGGCCCGCGTGTCCTACGTGTCTGAACCCGATGTCACAAGAGTGTGATGAACCGAAGCACGTCGAACTTGAGCCGAAGAGCAAGGCACCGTTTTACTGGTTGTATCTTCTGCGATGTACTAAATGTGCGCGACTCGCGAACTATGCAGAAAACTCA
>Ga0181405_1000528_pt1 | contig 13345 bp, 19 predicted proteins | sample 28SPOviralmetaG_FD_130134 | JGI IMG/M metagenome (GOLD analysis project Ga0181405, IMG submission 130134) | Marine viral communities from the oligotrophic San Pedro Time Series (SPOT) site, San Pedro Channel, CA, USA - 28 SPOT_SRF_2011-11-29 | ecosystem: Environmental > Aquatic > Marine > Strait...
ATTGTTCTCACAGTTCAGTCTAATTGCACCTTGATTGTTTGAACCACCAGTTGAACGAATTGCAACATGACCAGTTCCTTTTGGAAGTAATGCAAGGTCAACATTGGTTTCACCAGATGCACCAATAATCGGAGCAGTAGATGTACCAGCTGAAGCTGCACCACCAGTAGCGGCATTTGTAATTTCAATTTCGTTTACTGCACTTGCAGTTTGTTGGAAGATTACTTGTTCGTTACCGTTTGCGTCTGCGATAAAACCAGCGTCTGCAATCTTAGGTGCAGTCAAAGTTTTACCTACCAGAGTTTCGGCAGAACCAACAAGAGATACAGTACCAGTTGCATCAGGCAAAGTAATCGTTCTATCTGCTGTTGGGTTTGTAACTGTAAGAGTAGTTTCATTTGCATCAGCAGATGAACCTTCAATTACGATTGATGAATCTGAAAGTGATAATCCAGAAACAGTTGGTGCAGTTAAGGTTTTGTTAGTTAGTGTCTGAGTCGCAGTTAATAATGCGACTGTATCAGAACTTAATGTAGAACCATTACCAAGTTTGGTATATATTTCTACAAAGTTATCGTTAATCTTGTCTCCACCAGTTCTAAGGTCATCACCAGTACCGTCATTAGCGGAAGAACCAAGACCTAATGCTTGATATGCCATTTTAGTTTTCTCCTAATTAATTTCTTCATATTATTTATATATTTATGTAGGTTATGCACCTATATCAAAAGTTTTATTGGTATTATCAAATTTGAAACTTTGGGAGTCAAATCTTTCAAATACTGGGATATTAGTCGAGTTATCAAACTTATTTATACCACTGTCAAATGATGTACTTGTATCTGCAAAGTCAATACCATAGTTACCAGAAACATCCCTTGGAACTGCATCTCCACCAGAACCGTCAAACTTGATAGATGTACTATCAAACTTAATTCCAGTATCACTCATTAGAGTAGTTACTCCAGTTTCATCAAATGTTTCTTTTCCACTATCAAATCTGATAAAGTTATTATCAAATGCATTTGTTCTTGCAGAACCAGAAACTTGTATTTCACCAGGCGGTGGTACATTAATTCGTGTATTAAAGGCGGCATCTGGAATAGTAAATGTTTCACCATCATCAAATGTAAGAGTGTTACTATCAAACTTACTTCCAGTTTGAGAAAATCCACCTTGTCCTTGTTCGTTTCTTATAGAAACTTGGTCAATACGAATATTTCTAAACTGGTCAATAGTAAAAGATTGGTCATTAATACCATCTAAATTTGTTGTTCTACTAATACTTGGATAATGAGGAATTTTCTCTGTGGTTCTTGGGCCGATACCAAATGCGTATCTAGGAAGAAGGTCTAGAGTTGGGCCTAACGCTCTTGGTGTTCTGACAACACCTATCGCAAGAGTGTTTATTCTTGAAAGAGTTAAATCTCTATTACTACTTGGGAAACTTGTTAAATCATCCGAACCAACTTTAGGTGTCGCTTTCAATACAGTACCATCATCTACAGTTCCAAGTCTACGACCAAACACTGTAGTAAAGATTGTTCTCAATGTAGATGCAAGTTCTGGAGTAAATGAATCTACAGTTTGCATACTTATTTGTGCGTTTACTCTACCAACAACTTCAACCTCACCAAAGACTGCCCAACCAGCAGGGTGAACAGTTGACTTGATTGCATCTCTCCACTCGTTAATAGATTGTCCAACTTTAATAACATATGAATAATCTTGATAGTAAAAACTATCTTGCACTCTTATATTCACTTCAGATACTTGACCTTCAGAATTTAAAAAGTCACCAGCGGTCTGTGCAATAGTTCCAACTTGTGAAGTACCAGTTGCAATACTAATATTTGCAATAGTTCCAGATGCACCAGCAGTTGTTACAGTATTTCCTACTACAAGATTTGCAGTTGTATTAAGAGATATTAATTGTCTACTTGTATCAAATGCAGTGACAGTTCCAGAGTGTGATGTAAGGTTATCACCAGCAGTAAATGTTCCAGTTATGTCTTTTAGAATTGCGTGACGAAATGGTGTAATAGCAGGAGCAGTAGAATATAATAATCCTTGGTTTATAAATTCAAATGAATCTATAGAACCAACTCCAGAGTTTGATGCGGCTACAACTTTTGCACCAGAACCATTTGCAGTTGTAATACTTGAAACTACTGGTAGTTTAGAATAACCAGCACCACGACCAATCATTCTTACATCTGTAATCTCACCAGCTTCGGATGCAACACTAAGGTTTGCAAAAGTGCCTGTTTCCAGAACAATCTTTATTCCTTCATAAGTGTCATTATAAAAAGGTTGACTTGTTTCTTCAAGTGTGATATGGTCTGTTGCAGACATTCCATATTCTGCAATGTCTCCTGCTTCTGGAGCGATTGCACCACCCACAACAGAGACAGCGGCAGCTGCACCAACACCATCTGTTCCAGTATTATCTAATACTAAGTTATCTCCAACTAAGTAATTTGTTCCAGCATCATCAACAATGATTTCATCAACAACACCTCTGGTTACATTTTGAACTTTTGCAGTTGCACTATTACTACCACCAGATGCAAGGTTAACTGTTTGGTCAGCAGTATAATATGCACCACCATTTGTAACAGTTGCACCAGTTAAAATACTATAAGGTTTGAAAGAAACAATTTGGTCTGTTACCGTAGATGTTCCAAAAACAATTTCATTCTCTTCAAAAGTTCCGTTGATAGTAGCTTTATCTAGTTCTAACTCAACAACGTCTTTTGATGCTTCACGAAACGAAACAGATGCAGTTACAATTGCAGTTGCAAAAGATGTTTGTCCAGTAATAGTTTGTCCAATTAACTCACTCGCACTTCCCTTTACTGGGAGAACTCTCATAACATCCCTTACACTCCAAACACCATCAGAGACACGCAACATATTATCTGTAGGAAATTGTACTTGAGGAGTTTCGTTTAATAAGAGTCTAAAGAATAACTCATGACCTTTCTTTGTACCTTTTGAAAGGTAAAGGTCACGAATATTTTTTACAAGTTTTCTTTTGTCAACATTAGAGTTAACATTATCTACTATACCTTCAAGAAATGAATCTCTAAATTTATCCAAAAATGAATAAAGAGTTGAATCAACATTTGAATAGTTTAATAATTGTTGTATACTTGAAACTGGATTTGGTCTATATGTTTCTAAAGTACCAGATGCATTTGAGGTTGCACCACTTACAATCTCACCAATAATAAAACGAGTTTGGGATGTAACAAATAATCTTTTATTATCATCAACATCATCAACTAAAACTTTTGCAGTTGCACCAGATGTTTGACCAGTGATAACTTCACCAATATCAAACTTAACTTCAGAGTCTTCTAAAACAATCTGGTCACCATTTTCATCTAATACAAAGTTTACAGATTCAGTTTCTTCTCTAATATAGTTATTAACTTCACTAAAAGTAATCTCTGAACTTTCAAGAAACTGATAATATAATTTTACGAACTGTGAAAATACTGGATGGTCTGACTGAATAAATTCAGGCAGTTGATTCTGTATGTGGGTTGATACTTTATTTTTTACAGTATTGTCATTGTTTGCCATAACTAGTATCCACTAGAACTGCTCGAAGAACTTGAACTAGAAGAACTAGAACTTGTTGAACTTGTTGATGTTGAAGATGCAGTTGAACTTGAACCAGTATAAGAACTTGCAGTAGCTACACCAACACCAGCAGAAGAAGACCCAGTTGCAATAGTATCAACATTTGCATTAATTACAGTATTACCCAAATCAATTTCCAATACTTGATTTCTTACTGCAATAACATCATTTGATTCTGGTCTTACAATTAATCTTACTTTGGTAGAAGCTTCACCGTCAACATTTGAAATAGATGTTATATTCAATGATGTTAAAACAACCTCACCGTTTCTATAATCAATAGTTCCAGCAGTATTATCTTCATATACTTTAGTTGTACCATCTGTAACATAATACATTCTTGCATTACCATTACCATCATCATTTAAAAACATCTCGTTATCATTTCCAGATATTTTAAAACCACTAGACACTAGAATACCACCTAGTTCTTTATTATGACCAGCGTGTGGATTGTGTAGTGCATTATTAAATGGTACAATATATTTTGTTGCAGTGTTTAATGTTGGAGTAAAGTCTTTACTCATTTCTATTGTAGTAATGTTTGATGTAATCGCATCATCAGTATCATCAATCAATCTTGTAAATGCAGAATGTCTGTATGCACTATCAAAGTTTGTAAGGTTATTACTATTATAATTTGTAACTGTTGTCAGAACATTTGATATTAATGTTTCTTTTGCTTTAATTGTATTCTTTGAATTATATACGAAGTTAATGTTGAGTCTTAACTTTGTATACTCTGGGTCTACAATCTCTGGGGTTACGGATGCAATTGTATAATTATTTTTTAAGTCCTTAACAATATTTAATTTTGCAGAAGATGTAATTGAACCAGTAGTTGGAACAATAGAAATGTATACCTTACCATAAGTAGGAACATCATTATCTTCACCACCATAAACTTGAACCGACTTTGCGTTTGCATATACTTTTGGAACAATCGCTTTAAAATCATTAACTGTCACTGCACGACCTTGAGCTGCATAATCAAGAGGTGCATTAAATTTAATTGATTGAATACTTTCTTTTTCTGCGCCACCAGATGCGTTACCAACTGTTGCAGTTGTAATGTCAGTAATTGTAGATATTGTTGCAGATGTTGTAAAAGAACTTGCACCGTTTGCTTTTGTTTTATTTGTAACAACATATCTTAGACGCACAATGTTTCCATCTGATAATGCTTTACCAGTTACACCATCACCAAAGTATATTTCAAATTTATTATCTATACTTTCTTGTAAAAAGTATACATTAGATGTAGAAGATGTTTGTGTGCTATCAGTTGCAAGAGTAAATGTTGTAGATGAAGTAGAAGTTGAATTATCAAATACATCAACAAGTAAAGTTGTTGTGTCACCATTCTCATCATTAATATAAAACTTTTGGTCAACATTCTTTGTATCAACTGTATAACGATTAGTTACATAAGTTCCTTCATAAATTGGTATATTAGAAAAAGATAAAACACCACTTACAACTTGTGATGTATGTTCTGCGACTGTTACAAACTGATAGTTTATGTCATCTATGACTGTAGTAAATACTGTTCCCACTGGAATAGTTGCAGAAGTTAGGTTACCAAAATTATTAAGTGTAACATTGACATATGCAATTGGAGCTCTTGCAGAGTTTGGAGTATATCCTAAAGTCTTTGCATGAGATACAACTGAAGAACGAACAGATGCAGTATCTAGAAATGATTCGTTTGCAACCATATTCATATTCATTGCAAGGTAATGTGTATTATATGCAAGTACATCTAACAATGCACTCATACCAGAACCTTCAAAATCATAATCAGTAAAGTCTGATTGATTTCTCATAAAGGTTTTTAGATTACCTTTAATATCATCAAAGTCTAAATCAGTAACGTCTAATCTTTTTGTTGTTGTTGCCATTATCGTAATCTCTCTAATGTGAATGATAAGTCAATTAGTTCTGCTGGTGCGTTCTGAATATAAAATTCAATAGTCACCTCATACTGATTGTTATCAAACCTTGGAATAACTTCAACAGAAGTAAGTAATGCTCTTGGTTCAAAGTTTGTTACAACATCTGTTATGTGTCTCTGCAACATATTTGCAGTAAACGGAGTCATGTTTTCAAATAAAACATTACGGACATTGGATGCAATTTCTGGATGAAAAGGTTTTTCATATTCACCAATCTGAACTAGATTACGCACACTTCTTTTTACTGCAGCTGCATCAGTCAAAGTTTGAACTTGTTTTGTAGTTGGATGCCTACTGAAGTTAAGATTTAAATCTTTGTATATCCTAGCAGAACGAGGAGAATTATTAGTTCTCTCTGCATCTCTATATGCTGGTTGTACTGCCATTTATGCTCCTAAACTCCCTATTGGTTTGCAGATATATTCTACTGAATCCCAATCACCGTCATGAGGAATTAATGCGTGTTCTAATAACATATCTTCACAAGATGTTCTAGTATCAAACTGTTCTATATCTTGAGACAAACAAGTACTTCCAGTACATATTGTTAATAGTAACCCCCAAATAACTTCCATGATGAACTCCTCTATTGTATTTATACAATATACCCAAGTGGTTTAAGTGTTTGTTTTTGCCATCCATAACTACTACGTCTAGAACCAGAAGGCCCCCATTGTCTTTTCCCACCAAGGTCTGCGTGAATAAAATAACCACCATCATTCGCTGGGAAGTATGCACCAATACCTTTAATACCGTGTTTTACTAAGAGTTGCATAAACTTTTGTCTATCTGCGACAGAAGTATTTGTAAGACGAATATCAACAGCTTTACCTTGCATATGCATACTCTTTCCACTACCACCAACTTTCTGGTTATAGCCTGGACTACGATATGCAGAAGTAATTGTTAATGTTCTTCCATACTCTTTTGCGACATTCTCCATAATCTGTCTTAGTGAAGAAGAAATACGAGGGTCAGTATGTGGTAAGAAGTTAAGCAGTTTACCATCAAAGTTCTTCTGTGTCAACTCTGTATTGTTATCATCATCAACTATATTACTTTCAGCTGTAGATGCATTTTCATATTCATTTCCATCATTGTCAGCAATCACTTGTGGTTCAGTAGATTGAATTTCAAAAGGTTCATTTGAATCTACATCAAGTCCAACTGCAATATCATCTTCTCTACCTTTGATAATCTCTCTTGCTCTTGTCTCATTCATTCCAGTACCAGTAACACCAAATGCAGTTTCCGCTGTGGATACTGGGTTAGGGTCAACTTCTGGAGCAGGAGTTGGGTCTGCAAGTTCTGTCGCACCAGTGTCACCAATAAAGACAGTACCAGAACCAGTTTCAATAACATCAGTTCCAGCAGCATTAACATCAAAGTGTGAACCACCACCAGCATCACCAGTATCAGCAGTATCACCTTTACGAGCTGCATTTTGAGTTGCGCCTGGTTGGTTAATCTTAATTGTTGAATCTGACTCAATAGATATTGCTTCAGTAACATCTAAATCATATTCACCAGTAATAGAAGTTTGTTGACCTTCTGCAAATGTTTCCGTAACTTTCTTTGTTACACTTTCATTCTTGGTATCTTCATAAACTTCAACGACTGCTTTCTTTACATTCTCTGTCTTGGTATCTTCATATATTTCTGTGACTGAACCCTTGACTGTTTCTGAAAGTTTACCACCAACATTGATAGTCATATCTTTATCAACATTAAGAGTATAGTTACCTTTAATATTAGTATTACAATTAGAATCTACTGTAAGATTACAAGTTCCTTTTACATATGCGTATCTAGAACCAGCGATAATTTCATATCCATCACCAACAATTTTTAAAACCTTATTACCACCATCATCAATTTCATAGTAAGAACCACTTCTATGTCTTTCATGAATTCTTGTACGGTATTTTGTATCATCAAATTCACGAATGTGTCCACTCTCTGTTTCATAAACATGATTGTATGGGTAGACTGCTTCGTAAGGACTTTCTGGTTCTGCCCATTGTTCTCCATCAGCAGTTCCAATGTTTGAAAATATTTCTTCTTTTCTTGTTTCTGCAAGGTAGTCTGCGCCAGTAGAACGTCTATTCATATCTGACTCATTAATTCTTATTGGGTAAGGCCCATATACTGCTTTGTCTTCAGTTCTTGGGTCATGGAATCCAAAGTCTGGATTACCGAATTGAGAAGGTTTCCCAGGCAGTGTTCCCATAATTACTGGTTCTTGTAATGTGTCTGGGTCACGAAAGAAACCTATAACCCAACTACCCTCAACTAAGAAAGGTGGAGTTTGACCCAAACCATTCATTGATGAAGTAGTGGTAGGCATCATTACCCATGCCCACGGCAAGTCTTCCGTAGGTATTTTTGTTTTATTATCTGTATGGTATCCTACTGCACGAACACGAACACGACCTAACTTTGTTGGGTCTTGTCTATCTTCAACAACACCAGTGAACCATATAAATCCGTCTTGACCTTGAAAATTTTCCATGTGATTATTTAGTGCGACAAATAAAAAAAGAGAGAACGAAAGTTCTCTCTTTCCCAATCCGAAGATTGTTCTCCTTTGTTGTGTACCACCCTTGTCTAATCCGAATCTTATTCAGCAATCAAGTACGCACCGAAGTTGGGATATGCGTAGTGGAGTTTTTATTTAAAGACGAAAACCCACCAAGAAAATTAGTCTCGCAATTTCAGTTTTGTTTAAAGTCAAAAACTGGGGGCAACCCTCAAAAGGACTATTCTTATTTATTCCATGTTTCAGATAGTTTCATTGCACTATGTTTTATCATGTTAGTATACACTATATCATAACCAGTTCCTGCTGTCAAGGATTCTTTTTTAACTAAATGTTTATGCATATGTGTAAGTCCATCTAACTTATCTAAAAGAGTTTTACACATATGGTCAAACTCTGTATCTTCAATTAAATTAATATTCTTTTCATAATATAGATATGAGAACATTAAATAATATGGTATTAACATATTAGGATTTGTTTCCCATATTCTATTTTGCAATGAACACTCCACCAACACCAATCATTGAAAGACCAACAAAACAAACTATTAACATTTCACCAAAGGTATTTGCATTTTCCATACACTTACCATCACAATCATTTCCAGAACCAGCGATAGCCATTAGTCCAACCATGATTAAAATTCCACCAAGTATTTTCATGATATATTCCACTTCACTTCTACTTTACCTTTTTTCAAACAATCTGCAAGATACTCAAGGTAATTGATTGCAGACCTTTTCTCATCAGAAGCACCTTCAGTCAAATTGATAACTGCATCTTCAAGATTCTGAATCATTGATTTCTCAGCTTCACCGAAGTTCATTACTAACTGACCTTCTTTATTTTCAACAAACAATTTCTTGTCTCTCCAATCTTCATAAAAATAACCCATAATTTAAAACCTCTCTCTTGATTATATTAATACTATATCAGACTTTTTAACTAATGTCAACCCCTAAATGAAAACCCTTTATAATCAAAGGGTTAACCCATTGTCAGCGAGGATAATATCCCTCACTCTTTCTCTATCTAGCGAATCACCACCACCCCAAGTATAATCTTTTGTTTGCGAAGAAACATACTTTAGAGTTGCAGTGAAAATCATATCATTCTTTAAACCTTCAATTGGGTAAATACCATTCTTTGGATTATAGAATGAATCTACATAGGCAAGAAAGTCAACTAGTGTATCCACGATTGTATCAACTTTATCCATTATAAACTCCTATTCAAAATTTCATTATTGATTTCTTCTTTAGTCATACTTGAAAGTCTAGCTTCAAACTCTGCATCAGTTTCAATATTTAAAACCTTACAAAGTTTGTCAAGAGTTTCTTGACCACTTGAAGACATTCTATCATATTCCCAACAAAGGTCAACGACTAATTTTGTAACTTGCGATTTAGTTAACGACATTATGCACACTCCTTAATTTCATAATCTTTGTTCCACTTACCAACACCAATTGATACATAGTAAGCAACATCAAAATAGTCACTCTGAATATCATTGTTATTGTAATACTCTTTACCACCAGCAAGACCAGGCGCTGTATGAGCAATCTCAGAAACCTTATCCAAGATTTTTGCATTTTCCTCACCGTAAAAATCTTTAGTGTGGAAATGATTAATCTGATGATTACCATCTAGATTATCCACAGACCAAACACCAGTGTATCTATCCCTAGTTTCAAACTCTGCGAACCTTGGGCCGTTCATGAAATTAACATTAACACCTAAGTGATGGTCACGAGTCACTGAAAATTTATATTGGGGAAACTCTTTCTTTAGTGCAACCCTAATATGTTTAACGTCTTCTGCTGAAATATATGCCATTTGTTTTCTCTCTTTCTCTCTTGATTATGTATATACTATAACATTGTTTTGAGAACAAGTCAAGTATTATTTTCATTTATTTTTCGTGTCAAAAAACCTAAATAAATCAATAGGTTAGGAGACAAGATGTTACAGATAACAGATAGTGCAAGAGAATATTTAACGAGTATGACCGAATCAGAGAGTAAGCGATTCGCATACCTTTCAGTTTTGGGGGGTGGGTGTTCTGGGTTTCAATATGAATGGAAACTTACAGACGAACAAGAAGACGGTTTTTTAATTGATGATATATTGGTGGTAGATAAAATAGCAGAAATGTTCATACTTGGTTGTACTGTCGATTACGTTAGAGAATTTGGGGGTAGCTATTTAAAGGTAGTAAACCCAAATGCAAAAGCATCTTGTGGGTGTGGGGAAAGTTTTGCGATATAGAATTATTACAGACCATTATAACATAGATGCAGTAAAAGTCAAGATGTTATTTAATAGTAAAGATATACCATTCACAGAAAAGACTTTGATTACAGAAGACCAACTCAGTCGTGCAAAAGCGATGGGGATAAAATCATTCCCAATGGTATACACAAGTAAGAATGAAGAGATAGGTGGTCTTCAAGATTTAATAAATTGGTTAGATAAATTTGAATAACGGTGGTGGCCTCTCCGGCAAGATTTGAACTTGCGACCTACGGTTTAGAAGACCGTTGCTCTATCCAGCTGAGCTACGGAGAGATTGGTGCCTCCAGCGAGACTCGAACTCGCACGAACTTACGTTCTCAAGATTTTAAGTCTTGTGTGTCTACCTATTCCACCACAGAGGCTTTAGTATGCACCACCAAAAAAATGTTTAAGTATACCCATCAGAAAGATGGATACTGCGATTCCGTTTAAAAGAATCAGTGACCTATCATGCCACATCATTCCTACAACAAACCATCCGATTACACCGACTAGGTGAAAGAATAAGTTCAAAGGAAATAGACTTACATCCAGACTTGTCAATATCATACCCATAATAATAAAGAGTGATGATACCCATTTGATGTACCATGACTTATCGTACTTAGGTGTAATAGATGTAATCAATTGTCTAGTCTTCTCGTTCATAATGTTTTTCTCCAGCAGGAACTAATGTTCTCCACTTTGTGGTGTTCTGTTGATATTCACCATAGAAGTTATCAACCCAATCACCGTTCTTTAGATACCACTCACAATGACGAATGTATCCTTGTATTGAGTAATACTCTGCTTCTGCACCTTTGACTTTGTTTCGCATTGCAGAACGAGCTGCACTCAATAAACTCTTTTGTGTCTTAATCCACTTAGTCACATTCACACGACTGAAAACATGGTCATCTGGAAGTATGCGAACACTCTCATGTATATTGACATACTTGGGTGGATTCTCTCTAAGTCTTTTTTCTCTTGCTTCTCGTAATCGTTCCGCCGCTTGAATCCGATTTTTTTCGCTCATAGGTTTACGAGGTTTTTTATATGTACCTACTGTTCTCTCCATCAGAAAAATATTCCTTGTATTATTAGATTTAATATTAATGTTATACCACAGACCATCATAATAGTCAAGACAATAATCGCACCCTCATTCATAAAGTTCTCCACCATCTCCGTTTTCCCAATCCACTTGTTCTGTAACTAAGTCTGACCATTTTGAGAGTTTCTTGCGTTTGTAATCTCTGCGTTTCTCAATTTCATTCCATGAGATTACATCCCACTCATGAAGTAAATCAATCATAGTATATACATCACCAACTTCATCCTTGAACTTTTGTCTATCAAATAGTTCTCTCTTTCGTAAGTTCTTAGAACATTCTTGAATCAACTCTCCACACTCTTCCATGAGAAGAACCATGAGTTGTTGTCTCGCATCAAGTTTTCTCATCTCACTCATCAGAAACACCCACTGACACAAACCATTCCATCCCATGTAGTGATAGACTCAACTACTTTCAAACCTATCAGAATCAATGCAACAGAAATCATTTGTTAAACCTCAGAGTATAATACTTACCATTCGTTATGAACCTTATAGTAGAATGAGAATAGATTGTCTGTCTTTCTTCATTATACCTTATCTCTGTATTACACCTACGTTGTGTTCCACCTTTTGCATCTGAATTATTATGTCCAAACATTCCTCCAAGTACAGCACCCAACGCACCACCGTTCTTAATGTCTCCGACATTGTTTCCGATAATGCCTCCGATAATCGCTCCCTTTAACATATCACCAGACTTATCACCACTTGTTGTGTAGTCTTTACATACTTCCACATGGTAAGGCTTCTGATTGATTACTTCCTTGTAATGGTCTTGTATCACTGGTTCTTGTGCAACTGCTGGTGAACACGCACTCAACAATCCCAGCATTAGTATTGTCTTTTTCATTTGTCTTCTCTCCTATACCTCTCGTAAAATCTCCATGCGAGAACTACGAGTATTAAATTAAAAAATGATGCAACTGCTAACGAAGTATATACACCGAATGTTGTCATAGCTATCATCCCATAATCCATGAATGTTAATTCATTGTTCCTTGGTCTTTTGGGGGGTGGGTATGATTCATGGGGTATCAAAATATATCTCCGTATCTTTATTGCATTTATAGATTATAAACATCCTATCAGTTCTAGGGGATACCCACATAGAGTCTCACCCTATTCTCTTATTACTTATACCATAGTTTTCTCAGAATGTCAAGTCATTAATCCATCCTACTCATTGAATATGCTTTCAGACCATTCTCATTAAGAACACCAGCAAACGCTCTCGCATACGCTGACTTTCTATCTAGAGACTGACCAAACCCAGAAACCCACACAGTGTATCCACCGTAGTATGAGTCCTTGCGTCCTATGTTATTATCTTTGAGGAACTTCACAAACTTACCTCTTGCTGGTTTAATGTTTACCCATGCAAACCCACAAGGGCCGTCTGACACATAATGCACATCCTTCTCATAGTCTATGTCATTACCCAGAGGAGTCGTAGGTGTTCCTACTATCATAGGTGTTGGAGTACAAGCGTTTCCTGCCTTTACTCCTTGTGCGTGTGCGTCAGCATATATCGTTGCTGGACTCTCAGATGTATTCATAACAAACCTCTCTATAGTTAACCGTATAATATAAACCCTAAAGGAACTGTAAGTAACCACAGAATCAATATCAGAAATAATATCTTAAACATACTCTATCTATCCTTTCTCAGTCTACATAGAGATAATACCAGCTCTGTCAAGTAAAGTCAAGTCTTTTTTGCAATTATTTTTAAATTAATTTATGTAATGAGAACAAGGACTTAGGCCCTACGAAAAGACTTGACAAACGCTCTGATATGTGGTAG
>Ga0181405_1000531_pt1 | contig 13333 bp, 16 predicted proteins | sample 28SPOviralmetaG_FD_130134 | JGI IMG/M metagenome (GOLD analysis project Ga0181405, IMG submission 130134) | Marine viral communities from the oligotrophic San Pedro Time Series (SPOT) site, San Pedro Channel, CA, USA - 28 SPOT_SRF_2011-11-29 | ecosystem: Environmental > Aquatic > Marine > Strait...
ACAACTGATCCTACACCGACAGATGGGGGAAAGGTGACGCCTGTGTCTATCGCCGCAGCAGGAATAAGACTTACAAATAGTTTAGAGTGTGAGTGTAACCACCCTTTCTTTTGTAGATCAAATCGTGCGAATCCAGTAGTAGTAGTAGTCGCTTCAAGGAAGGTAGAGGGTTCTAAAATATCAGTCTCCACATTCTGCTGGAGATTTGCTGGGACAGTTTGTAGGCGGAGAAGATCTGGAACACTTGTCATTTTATACTATGACATATACTAAAAATTAACATTAAAAAAAATTTAAAAAATACTACATAGAAAACTATTAATTAATTTTGTAAAATCCATCTTTACTACGTGTAATTGAGATTACTTCTTCTTCTACATCATAATTATCTTCTTCACTTTCTGATTCATTTTCTGGTTCATAATCTGAATCTTCTTCATTTGATGACTGATCTAATTCTAATGCTTTATTTTTAAGGTCATTGATCATACGTTCTGCTTTTACGGCATCGTTCTTACATAAACTTAAAACCCAGTCAAATAAAGATGTCATTTTTATTACTATCAAGATAATATTTTTAATTTAAAAAATTTAACTCATAACTTGGATCCCACCAGATCCATCAAATACAACTGTGACTTTTGCTTTATAATAGATGAATACAGACATGGGGTGATCCGTGACAAGGGAGTTCTCAATACTGAGACCCCACTGCTCATTACTGAAATCTTGACCAGAGTTGAACTGACTGTATCGTATACCTACACCGAATAGAGAACCTGAATCAATCTGGGTTTTGTAATCTCTGGTGCCGAAGGTGTTCGCCATACTGTAATTACGATTTTGAGTTTTAGCAGATAGAGAGGTGCGACTTAACATATATTCTGGAATAACTGCTTCGGCAAATTGTAGAGCAAGTTGAGGATCAGATACAGAATAATCACCACCATACTCACCAGCAGCAGGAGGTAGGATATTTTGATTAAGCGGTTCGGTTTTATTCGTAGTGACATCATAATCTAATGGATATTTAGATCCACCTTTGAGGAACTGGATACGAGTAGCATGGACTAGATCTCCTGCTGCTCCCAGCTGACTTGGATAAGTCGTAGCAAGACCATTACTGGATAATGTATTAATATTTTCAGATGGACAGAAAGTGACAAAAGCACTCTGTAGATTTTTAAGTCCTACGTCATACTGGATCTGAGCATTGTTCGTGTTGAAAGTAGTATAGAGAGATGAGATAGTATTAAACTCCATAGTGCCTGATTTCTGTGCCGCCATTTCACTCATTTTATTTTCAGGAATATCAAAGACTTCACAACTTAACGATAAATCAGATAGGACATAATGTGCTTCGGCGTTCGCTGCATTAATAGTCCCATTCTTGGAGAATAGACAGTTACTATCGGGGGAAAGATGAAGTTCTACGCGAAAACCCCCAAAAGATGTATCCATAAGATTTACACTCTGACCACCCATGAGAAATCCACTAGGGAGATGACACGAGAACTGATTTTTACGACCTGCTCCAGCAGCAGTCCCAGCAGGAGAACATACTACATTCTGGAACATCGCCTCTGCGTTAGGTTGGATTAGGCACGTCTCGTTTAGGTGTCCAGTTAAGTCTTGTTTAGACGAAGATAAACCAAGATAGGAACTCATGTACCGATTGTAATGACGAATATGTTCTACAATCTGTGCTGATTTTTGATGGCGAATAACTAACTGATCCCACAGAGAAAATACACCTAACCGATTATCCATAGTGATCGCAGTAGCACCATCAGCAGCGAGGACTGGTTCACCAAGACCACCAGCATTAAATCCTTTATTTATCTGAACACCCCCATTAATACGAATCGTAGATGGATCTAAGACAGCATTCTGTGCTTGGATCGTGAAGCTGAGGACTGGGAATCCTTGTTTGAAACTAATAGTAGCATCGCTATCAACATTATCTGGTCGCAACTCTATAAACCTTGATGTCATTTTATAATATGACATTAGTAAAAAAATTTATATTAAAAATTAAAATAGTTTTTTGTTTTTACTGAACAATAGTTACGAAACCCTGTTTAATCTGAATCCTACGGAGATGACAAACAAAAGTGGAGAACATCTTATTTTTAGTAGGAGCAGTTGATTCACTATAATCAAGATTAATGATTAGATCTTTATTACGGAGATCCATTACACCTTGATTAATAGCAAATCCACGACCGACTACAAAGTTCTCCATAAATTTAGAGAAGTTGCGAGGCATGATACCAGCATTATCTAATGTCTTTTCTAGTTCGAATAAATGAATCGCAGAAATAGATTTACGAGTAGCAACTTTACGAATATCAACTGGTCTGGAAGGAACCATTTTACCGTCAATCTGGAACTGAACTGTGGATAAGAAATCACAGCATCCTGTGATACCTGGTCTTGCCGAGTTGAGGCGAGTGTCCATCTCATCTGCGGTAATTTCATATGTGCCACTACTGGATACTAATTGACGTTCATTATATACAGATGAGTCAGTAGGTAATATGAGGACTGATTTAGCACGACTATTTAGAGCGTGGATCTGAAACGATGCTTGGCGTTCACTTGCTAATAGTGAATTCTTGTAATTTGTAGCAGAATAGATGTCAAATTCTATTGAAGAACCCTCCCTCGCCTTCGCCATCATTTGCTGTTTGTATCTCGGATCAAGTTTTACTTCTGCGATTACAAGATTTAGATTATTAATAGTGTAAGATAGACTTAGAGATGTAGCATCCCTGAAACCAGTAGAAATACCGCACGATTGATCATTTTGAGCAAGACCAGCACCACTTACTCCTTTAAGATCAGCAGTCGCATTTGCGAGTTGAAGAGTTGCAATAGCAGGAGTGACTTTAATGTAATCCCAATTACCAGCACCACCACCAGGATTCCATGCTAGATTAACCTTCTCAATCTGTCCAATCTGAAAATCAGTCAAAGCACCACCATTACCATTAGTGAATGTGCTTTCAACAGCAGCAGCAGAATTATACTGAACAAATCTAATGACTTCTCCAACTACCATTGGGAACTTCTCTACTTCATTACAAGAGTTAGCAGCACACATAAAATATACGTGATTTACGGTGACATCAGCACCATCAGAGGTAAGGTCGGCATTGTCTGCTGCTGCTCCACCAGCAGGAGTAGAGTTCACACCAGCAAGAATAGGATTAAGTGTTCTACGACGATCTTTGACTACCGAATCTAACTGACGGATAATACGAGGGGCAGGCATAAAATCAAGTTCTATATAAAGACCAGTCATCATATTAGGATAGATAGATCCTGAAAATATACCAGATACATCTAAAGGAACACATGCTTTTACACTATTTTTCATAGTAGTATGATCATAATTAGTATCAATCGCAACACCTCCATCAGTTAATTTCTTAAACCACGGATTAGTTAGAACATCCGCCATATCAGATTTAGAAGCACCACGAGTAGAAGAGCAAGAAGGGTTGTAATCAGTACCACCCTGAGTGAGTGCCTTCATGCCTCTGATACTTTCATCAGTATCATAATCACTTTTAAGAGCGACTAGTTGATTATATCCTACAATTTCTTCTAGTAGGACACGATCATCTAAACTATAAATTCTTAAATTTTCAACCATCATGCCGCATCCTGCTGGATCTACTTGGAGACGAGTTACACCAGCTTCACGAGTTGCCCCTGAATTAGCAGCGACTGGATCATCAATCACAGCATCAAACTCAAGATAACATGATTTACCATCAATAAATTCTGTAGATTTAGGAACAATAAACGATACTTTTCTCGAAGTCGCTTTTACTTGATGGCTTAAACCTTGATCTGCTGGAATACTAATTTGTTCTTCACCGATACGGACAACATCTCCATCTGCTTCCCAATAACTAGTCATTTTATAATATGAAGTATATATTAAAAATACATCTAAAATAAAAAAAAAAGTTATATATATAAAATATGGGATTATTACAGGAGTTTAATATTAATGAACTTGCTGGTGCTACTGGTCTTATGTTAGGAGCATTAGGAGGATTACTTGCTGTCATATGGAAATCTAGATGTCATTGTAAGATGAATCTTTGTTATATATGTCAGTGTGAAAGAAAACCACCACCAGATAATCCTGATGAAGTATCAAGTGATGAAGATATTATACCTCCGAGTTCTCCTTCTAATGACTTAAAGAAACAGGTAAGTAAAACAAAAAATAAAGAACTTGAACCTGAACCTGAAAGTGTCCCTTAAAGCAAAACAGTATAAAATTTGATTTTATTATATGATGAAAGTTAAACCATATAAACAATCATAAGCAACTACTAACCAGAACACATACAAAACTATTATAATGAGTTCTCCTGTTAACGAAGTGAAGCCATCTGAAGTCGTCCAACTTAAACGATCACGTGATGCTCTGTGTGGAGTTATCGTAGAACTACAAGAACAGATCAAGACACTAAAAGCAGATAATGATGAACTCAAAACTAAACTAATTAAAGTCCCAAAAGGCACTATGAACTATTCATATATGAAAGATATGGAAGATGAGATTAAGACACTCAAAGAGCAACTTGTAGATAAAGACGATGAGATCTCGTGTCATTGTGAGCAAATTGAGAAATTAGAAGAGGAACTTAACAGATATCCCGAAGGTGCTGCTGGATATACTGGTGATGAGTTTGATGAACTTGTTAGTGTCAAAGAGGAGATTGATAAACTCAAAGAGAGGAAAGATGAAGCGATGGGGTTGATGAGGAAAACTGATGAAGAGAATGATTACCTCCATAAGGAGATTAAGAAACTCAAACAATTCGCCATGAAAGTTCATAACTTCGCATTCTGTACTAAATATGATGATGAGGATATTGTATCATCATTTGACCTTGATGCTATCCTTGAAGAGATGAAAAAAGATGAAGATAAACTCAAAAAGGAAAATGAGGCGATGGTTAAAACTCTCCCAAATGATATGGACGGATATGGATTTGATACGACAAAGATGAGGTGGGTTCATTGTGATGAGGAGGAAGAAGAAGAGGAAGAGGAAGACGAAGACCTACGAATGGTTATGTTTGAGGGTAAAGAGTATTATGTAGATATATATGATGATGATGTATATGATACATCACATGAAATAGTAGGTTCATGGGATGGTAAAAAGATAATCTTTGAAGAAGATACAGAAAATATTGTTAAAGATGTAGTAAATGATATCATAGATGAAGTGTTAGATAAATCGCTCCCTTAACTTCTCAAATAAATTATTTAATCGTTGCATGATAGATACATCCCCCCCTTTGTCAGGATGGTGAATTTTAGATAACTTATAATACTGTTTTTTTAACTCATCAAAAGATTTACTTTTTTTTAATGGTTTGAACTCATCATGCTTATCTGATGGATAGACACAGCATTCTATATCATTTTCATTTTGTTCACCATCAAAAAATTTACGAAAATACTCCCAGAAGGCTTTACGATCCTTTTTATATGCTGCTTCACGTAATTTTCTCATATCATCAATACATTTATAGCATTTATATTGTGATGATGTCCCATGCTTACAATAGAGAGTAGGTCCGTATATATTTATGAACCTTTCATTCTCTTTAGGGTCATCATAATATTTTCTTTCGCTATAATGTAATCCCATAAAATAAGATATATCTATATATTATTATCATCGTAATTTTAAATAAGAGTTTCTATAATTAATCCATAGAAATTTGTTTCACTAAATTTTTCAATTGGTCTTCATAACATAATTTCATCGCTTCAAACCTATCATCTCGTGATTTAATTTTACTACGTAGCATATCAATTTCATTTCTGTATTTAGCAATACTGTCACCTTGTTCTCTAATGATCTCTTCTTTATCTTGTTTTACTTGTTTGAGTAGATCTTCATGCTGTTCTTCACTGATATAACCCTTACCATCTTTAATATTTTCTAATTCTTGTTCTAATTCTTCATATGATTCTCCCATATGAATACACATACCACGATATTTCTTCCATGAAACACTCTTTTTATCCCAGTCCACAGGGACAAATCCACCATCAATTTCATCATTAAGTTTATTTTTACGACCTTCTATAATATCCTCCGCATTGTAGAGTGTCATAACTAATTTAAATAAGTTATTATTTTCTTTCCATACAGATTTAAAATTCTGTTTAAAAGACTTCTTATCTTGACCTTTAAAATTTAAGTATAATGAATTAACCACTTCAAAAATATCACCCTTTTCCTCCTTTGACAATTTAACGGATTTGTCTGATTCCATAATATAGTATAATATTATAATTTTAAGTATATTATTATTACCTCTCAAAAAGGTATAAAAGGTAGTAATATTATTATGCCTACCCCTCATAATTAAAGGTGCCTATGGTGGATCATATAAACCTATGGGACTTTTTGTAATTCTCAAAGTTGGTATAATATTATTACTTCCTATACCTTTTCTATACTTCATTTTGACTTCTTTTTCTTTGATTCAAAGATATCTTTTTCTCGTATTTTGGTGGACATGGGTGGGGGCGGTGGCGGTATTTCTACACGATTAAATCTTTTCGGTACAATAGCCGATATAGGTAGTGCTTTCATTTTAGTTTTTGGTTTTTTGTGAGGCATTTTATATTTACATAGATATTTTTCACTATTAAATTATATTATATATTATATTATAAATGTCTTTGATAGTCTGTAAGAATAAACCTACAGAGGATACGATTGTATCAGAGGTCAATAATGTTAATAAACCCTATTCATTTAGAAATTCTATGACTGGTAATATAGAAATACCTGCTAATGCTCAGATTGCTCTACAGAGTGCGAAGATTAATATGGACGGATCGATCCTTGTTGGTGAAGATCGTAAAATCTTTTATTATTACAAAGGTCCGCAAATTGATGAACTAGATAATACTTTAATTGATAATCTTACTGAAAGTCCTGCCTATCCTATCAAAGTCCCTTTATTTGAGGGATCACGATTAACACGTGTCACAACTTTTGAAATCGCACAAGAAATACAAAAAAGTCTTAATAAAGCAGTAACAAGTCCGAATTTTAAAAACAGAGTGAAGGTCACTACGATTATTGATGCTACTGGTTTTAAGGGATATAAGTTTGACTTTCAAGAAAGGATCACTGCTCCTGATGCAGTATACGCTCCTACAGATAATATCCCTCCTGCGAATGTTTTAGGACAAACAACAGGTATGCTTGAAGCAGGGCGGACAGCTATCCGTAAATATCAGGTCACAAATGGAGCATCTGGTATTGCCCCTTCTTGGGAGTATGTGGTAGCAGTAGGAACAGGTTCTTTTGGTGTAAATACTCGTAGGGCAGTCACACGATCAGCAATAGGTAATGTCCCACCTCTCAATCAAAAAGCAGGTGTCTATCGTGTAGATATTAGTGAATGTCTTATTCAGGCAGCAGCACGTAGCAGAGCACGATTTATGGTAGGATTAAGTCGTGGGTCAAGATCACTACGTTATAATGTAATCACAGGAGAACCTGAACCTGGTCCTGCTAATGCTATGATACGTCCTGAAAATTACAGACTTGGGAATGGATCATTAGGAAAGCCATGGATGAACACCTTTGCTGATTACGCAGTTATGTATGATCCTACTAATTCATCAGGGGTAAATCATAATGGTAGATTAAGATTAGTTCATTCAGTAGTAAATAGAAGTGATCTCAGCGGTCCTAATGGACGTAGAAGTGGATATCGTGATAGAATTAAATTTCAAGAATTAAAATATGGTGATGGATTAAATGGTTCGGTAAATACAGGAGCATCTGCTGATGTGAGTGCCTCAGCTGGTTTCTCACCAGATTACGGATATGATCTAACTAATAATCCTCTATCGATAGACAGAATAGAATTTACGTTATCAGGTGGACAAGTAACAGTAATGATGATATCTGATGCTGCCTCAGGAAATAATGAATATGATTTAATCACATATGATGCCGCCAGAAATAAAGAAACATTATTTAAATGTGTGAATCAAAATTGCGAATGTCTTTTACCAGTTTTAGCAATCAATAATAAGGATATGCTTGATGATACAGGAAATCCAGGAACAACTCAAGAGTTATCCATATTAAGATATGATGGGGTTAATTCTAACTGGGCGAATTTTGACTTTTTATCAGATGATGAGAGTAAAAATGATTGGATTAATAGGACTTATACAAGTGATGCGTCTGCTATTATCGCAGCAAGAGAATTAGACCAAGAGAGAGACTTTAATAATTATACAACTCCGGGCAATGTAGGAAGTCCTATTGATTTTAATTATCCAGGATTGGTCTTTGGAGCATTAGATTTTGAATTTCAGAAGAGCGTGCTTATCACCATGCCTGATAATACGTATGGTGGATATAGGGGTATTTCATCAGAAGGTGCGAATACTTCACTATATTTAGGATTTGATCAGTTATCACACGTAGAAGCGAATACACTTGTAGATGCTTCATATCAAACATCAAGTATCTCTATCCCACCTCTACTATCAAGTAAATCAGTGTTCGTTAGATTAGAGAACTTCGGACAAGAATCTATTAATGCTTATCAAGGTCTTAGATCTAAAATAATTGCTCATCTACCGAGATTTGATGGTGTAAATTCAGTAGGTCCTTTGTATTTAGAACCAAATAATATGATATATCTAGATTTGAAAAATCCTCACCCTTTTAAAATTAATTCTTTTGATGTATCACTATGCTTCACAGACGAGACATATGCAATTAATCTCACAGGAACTACTATCATATGTCTACACGTTAGAGAGAAACCTGCCTCAGCTGTCCGTGTAAATTAATTTAAAGATATAAGTATAGAAATAGTTAATGGGATTCATATATAAAATATTATGTAATCAAACTGGGGAGATGTATATTGGATCTACGATGGATCTGAAAAATAGAATGAAGTGTCATAGAGCAGAAGGTAATGTGTGTAGATCTAAACAAATCATAGATAGACATGATTATCAAGTTATCATATTAGAACAGAATAATTTATCTGGTATAGAACTATTACAAACAGAGCAATACTATATGGATTTACACCCTGATCGCATTAATCAAAAAAGAGCATTTACAACGTATGCTGATATGCTACTCATAGCAGCAGAATACTATAAAAATAATAGAGATGCTATCCTTGAAAAAAAGAAACTATACTACCAGCGAACACGTCAGTACAAAATTAAAAAAGAGATAGATAGATATAGGTATAAGGCTTCATGGGGCGGTGATGGGCGAAGTAATAATAACCTATTACATATAGATCTAGATCTATTCAAGTGATCATTTTTTCATTACCTTTCAACTTTTATGATACATTTTTTATTATGTTTATGTTTAACCATAAATAATTATTACTTTTTTAATGAAGATTTTTTTATATTCTAACTACTATAATGAAGTTAGAGAATAATCTTAATATTGATATCGTTGATGATAAACCGCCAGAACCAGTTGTAGAACAGTCAAAAAAAGATATCTTATTAGCAGATGTCCCCCTTGATGATAGTGCTAGTGAAGGTGAACCTGACATTGACTTTGTAGTAAAACCTAAACCTGATACTACTGATATATTTGATGATGAACCATCACCAGTAGCAGTAGCACCAGAACCAGCACCAGCACCAGCACCAGTAGCACCAGTAGTGAAGGTAGTAAAAGAAGATATCCCTACAAAACCCACTAAAAAAAAGAGGAAACCTATGTCTGATGAACATAAAGCAAAATTAGAGATTAGTCGTCAAAAGGCAGTCGCAAGACGTAAGTATCTTGCTGAACAACGTAAGATAGAAAAGCAACAGGCACAATTATTAAAAGATCAAGAACAACTACTTCATCAAAAACAGATGGATAAGAAATTAAAAGAATTACAGGATCGTGCGGCATCACTACAAGAACCATCACCTAGATCACCTACCCCTACACCTACACCTAAACCTGTTGAAAAAAAGACATCTTTACAAGGATTTAGTATGGAGGATTTAGAAAAAGTTCAGTTAAACGCTATCATGTCTTACGAAGCAGTCCGTAAAAAACGAAAAGAAGAAAAAAAAAAGAAACAAAGTGAAGATAAGGTTAAAAATGATATTATGAACACAATTAAGAAAGCGTCTCCATCTTGGTATGTAGAAAATAGTCCGTATAATGGTATGTTCTAGAAGAACCATCCTGCTTTACTAGTTTCTTCATGTGTTTTAATGTAATTACTGATAAATTCTATCATAACTTTTATTTCTGCGATATCTTGTTTTAATTTTGTAATATCTGTTGAGATCGTTTCAATAGGTTTTACGATAGGCATTATACTTTCATAAATATTTTAATTAAGCAGATACTTTTTTAACCACTCTTGATGCTGCTCCTTTTGGTTCACCAAGACCCATAGATGATTTAGCAGATTGTAATGCTTGTTGTTTAACTTTATCAGCATCTACAAATTTTAATTTATCCATATCAGACTTAATTTTATCAGTTTTAGACTTTAAGTCTGCCTGTTGTTTCACCGACTTTTGTTCTATCTCTTCCTGACCACCAATAGCACCTGTGACTGCTGATGCTGCTCCTAATGCTGCTCCCAGAGCAATAATTTCAGGTTGAGCAGTGACTACCCCAAGACTATCAGCAACCCCAGAAGCAATTTGGAGAGCATTAGAAGCTCTCTCAAGATCATTCGCACCTTCTAAATGAAAATCACCTTTAAAACCATTTGTATCTTTGTATAGATCATACGCACCCTGACCTACATTCATAAAGGTTCCCCCAGCACTCAACGCTTTACGAGCAAATTTACGACCTACAATTCGTTCCCCTTTTTTAGATGCTTCACCTGATGCTTCTTCTGCTGCATCTTTCACAACACTATCTACTTTTTGTTTAACTGAATTTTTTAATGCCTCTTCTGCCTTTGATTTAGCAGCATTCATTAAGGTAGTCCTTGCTGATGTAGCATCAATGGCGGTAGATATTCCTGCTGCTGATCCTGTAGCGATCTCTTCTACTTGCTGTTCTGCTACTTCCTGTTTTTTATCTTCCGTTGCTTGTAAGATTCGCTGTGCTGCTTGTCTACGCATCGCAGTAACTCTCTCATTATGTGATAATGCTTCCTGATACCTAATAGTAGCATACCTTTTTGCTCTCTGCTTCTCCGAGTTATACAAATCCATTTATACTATATAATATATTATCTTTTAATTATACAAATAAATTTAATCTTCCATGTTCAAACTATCATCACCATTCCAGACAATCTCTTCAAAGTTTCGTAATATCCTACTTGGGTTTGACTGGAGATCAATATACATAATCTGATAAGGGATTTTATGTATATCCTTATACCATTTTATGAAGTTATCATATCCTCCACACATACCAGAATATTCTTCCGCTATCTTATCCAGTTCTAATCTGTTCTGTTGCCTACAGATAAATACACTATTAGCATTAGATCTAATCATACCAGAGACAGCCCTGAAACTCTGGGTAGTTATACAATAGAAATCTATGAAATGCCTAAATCTTGTACTGAAATAGGATACAGCATTATTCTTACTGAAATCCTGTGTTAAGATATCATCTAAAACCAGAGCAAATGATGGTCGTTCATCACGTGGATACATACTCTGCTCTTCTTTGATGGCGGTAATCATCCAATCTTCGTAGTGATCTTCACAATCAAAATATTTATTAAGAAGTTGACCTTTATTATCCGTATGAAGTGTATTAGAGATAATCTTCACAGTATCGAAGAGACCTTTGTAAAACGAATCATTACAGAACATATTCACTAGTAGATTACTTTTCCCACTACGGACAGACCCTATTAACAATCCTAAACAAGGCATTTTAGGTAAGTGATCATGTATCTCTGCGAATCGTGGATCTTCATCTACATCCTTCACTTTCAGGATCGTGGGGACTTTCATCTTATCTTTCTTCGCCATTTTGGGTTCAGGTTTATCTTTTTCTTTACCCTCCATTATATACCTTATATAATAGGGTCATATAAAAATATATATATCCTAAACATAATAGAAAATGTATCAATTTAATATGATTATCTGTAATCATTTAAAATTATCTATACTATTGTATATAAATGAATTTAGAACTCCATAATGATCAAATAAAAAATATCCTACAATCCTACAAAAAAAAACGTGAGAGAGAGATAATCCATTACCATACGACTATTAAGAATGATCCTGAACTAATGGAGCGAAGGCGTGTAGTAGCACGTAATCACTATCACAACAATAAAGATAAGAAGCAAGAATATTACCAAAAAAATAAAGAACATATTCGCCTACAAAGACTAGCGAAATATTATAAAGATGATTTACAAAAATTAAAAAAAAAATATCCTATGGACTATGAAGTAATGGTAGATTTAGAAATAGTTCAGTCATCATCTGATTCCCAGCAATAATCATTATTTTTTTCAACATCGCTTACATAGTGTTCCCACAGGTGCTTACGAACCTCTTTCCATGATTCACATTTACCGAGTAGGCAATCCTCACTCTCTTCACCAGTCCATTTGTCTATCATTTCTTGTTCGTCTGGTGTATCAAGTCCCATTACATCGTGTGCTGACTCTATAACTTCCATACATCTCCACCAGTGATCATCAAAATCTTCACAATCACGTTCAGGCATCATTTATAATATACTATACATTATAATTATTCTAATCAAATTTAATAGTAAAATTACCATATGATTTTTCTAATCCGTGTGAGTATACTTTTTTAGATTTCATCTTATCTTCTAATAGTTTTCTAACTTGTGGAGATATGATGGGTATATATTCTTGTATCCTCTGCTGGTTATTATTTAATAATTTACAAGACCTTCTTACAGATGGTAGATCTCCGAACTGAACTATATATAATGCGTCATCATGTAACTCTTGTACCGACTTATAATTAGTCTTTTGTATATGATAATTATTTTTACAATACTTACATATCTCCCTACATATTTGCATCACGATGCTCTTTTCTTTGACGGATAGGATTTTTTTAGGGTTTGGATTACTAACGTAGATTTGTAAATCCTTCAAAGTAGAAATATTATATACGTTAGGTGAAAAAATGATGTCTTTACTTTCTTTGAATAATTCTTCTAATTTTTGTTGTATATCGTGTTTATTATGTGAATGACTAAATATAACTGGTATATCAATTGTATTAATCAATTCTATTAAATCTGTTTTAGAATGTGATTTATCTATTTTTTTAAGCATAT
>Ga0181405_1000534_pt1 | contig 13292 bp, 32 predicted proteins | sample 28SPOviralmetaG_FD_130134 | JGI IMG/M metagenome (GOLD analysis project Ga0181405, IMG submission 130134) | Marine viral communities from the oligotrophic San Pedro Time Series (SPOT) site, San Pedro Channel, CA, USA - 28 SPOT_SRF_2011-11-29 | ecosystem: Environmental > Aquatic > Marine > Strait...
CTGCTCAAAGTCAGGTAGCTGATAGGTTGAACAAGTGGGGGTGAATGCTCCTGGTAGAGAGAATACTAAAATTCTCTTACGAGCAAACAAGTCAAACGATGTTGACTGTAGCCATTCGTAGTTTTTTGCAGGGTTTAGTCTGCGACGATGAAATACTACGGATGGAATTAGTTCTGGTAATGAGCGCCAGTATCCAATTTCTTCATACTGTCGACGCTCAGCATCTGTGCAATAAATTGCCATACTTATACATTCTCCATTCTAACCATTAATCTTTCAGCTCTATTAGTAACCTGCTTGTGCCACAAGGAGTCTCGTCCTTCTACTGCTGCACGCTTCCAGTCACCTTCTTTCAAAGCTGCTGTGAAATTCTTAAATTTAGAAAGTCTAGTACGTCCCATGTTAAACATCATGTTTACTAGAATTTCTTGTACTTCTCCTGGGAATCCTTCCCATACATCTTCGTCATATAGAGCGACGCACTCACTCACAGCTAAGTCAAGATCGTAGTCAAAGCACTCTTGTACTCTCTCTACTGATACAGGCTCGCCTACGTCGTAGTTTCGCTCCGGATCTGTATCAAGTACTAGATGCCCCACTCCAAAAGTTTTGTACCCAAGATGATCTAAGTATAACTTATACTCTACACCTTCATCAATTTTTAGCTGTTCGTAAACTGCTTCTCTATTCATGTTTATTCCTATAATCCGCTACTGCGGCTTTGATAGCATCTTCAGCGAGTACGCTGCAGTGAATTTTCACTGGGGGTAGTGCAAGCTCTTCTGCTATCTCGGTATTTTTTATACTCTCTGCTTCGTACAGATTCTTTCCTTTTACCCACTCTGTGAGCAAAGAAGAAGAAGCTATTGCACTTCCACAGCCGTATGTTTTAAACTTTGCGTCTTTTATTATACCTTCTTCTACTTTTATCTGAAGGCGCATGACATCTCCACACGCTGGAGCACCAACCATACCAGTACCTACACTTTCGTCGTCATCAGACAATCGTCCTACATTACGAGGATTTTCATAGTGATCTAATACTTTATCGGAATATGCCATAATTTGTTTTAAAAAGAGCGAGGCCTTGCGACCCCGCTACTGGTTTTAGTGTGTAATAGCTTTAGTTGTGCCTCTTCGTATGTCTCGTAAAGAAACTAACTCCCAGGTATCATCTTCCTTATTGTACTCATGTATAAGAATGATGTCTGATAATCCAGCCCTGAATGATATTGTTTCCATAGTCTCACGAGATCCTACTACTATTACTTCTTCCATCGGTCTCTCTGGTCTACGAGCACCACCTTCGTCTTTCTCGGCGTGTTCGTCTGCTAAAGCAAGTGATGGAGTGGTAATTGATGCGGTCAATAGACCTATTATAACCCACACTGATAGTTTAAAACTATCCACTTATGTCTCCTCATGAAATTGTAACCTTTACTGGTTGCAACTCAGTCGGGAGCTCTTCATGCAGATCTATACATAGCAGGCCTCGTTCCATGTAAGCACGATCAATCTGAACGTGTTCGCTCACACCGAACGTCCGTGTGAAACACTTGCCACTTAATCCTTTATAGATATAGGCTTCGTTTTCATTAACTTCTTGCTTAATTCTACCAATTACGGTAAGTACACCTTTATGTAGGCTGATGTCAATATCGCTCTTGTTCCATCCTGGAACTGCTAGCTCCACTCTGAATCCGTTTTCTCCGACTCTGAGAACATTGTAGCGAGGGTATCCACCATCTACTTGTGGTGCAAAAACGTTTGTGTCCATGAATCGGTCAAAACCTAACAAAAACTTGTGTAGGTCAGCCACTGCTAACTTAGTAGTCATAAAGTATCTCCTTTTATGAATTGCGTCCTTTCGGTACGCTTGGGTTCTTTCGATACCCGATTTTTAATGTGAGTCACTTAAGGCGGACTCGTTGCCTAGTATTCGTCGTCGACTTCAAGTACGCCTTCGTCGATGAGATATTGTACGGTGTTTTCAATACCTTCTTGTCTTCCTAAGTGAAAGGAGGTCAATGCACAACCAATCATGCAAACTGCAAAGATAGTAGTAGCTGTAAATAATTCAATCACTTAGGTTTCTCCCATACTTTTTGTCGATGCGTAAATTATACTATAAAAGGCAGATAATGTCAAGAAGTATTTTTCTATGCACCTTGTAAAAATACTTCTTGACATTTGTTCGTTCTTTCAGTATAATACATAGTATGAAAGATTACCAGAAGCAACCGTGGAGTCATGAAGAACGTAAGTTCCTCAAGGAACATTATGGAAAAACGTCTATGAAACGTATACTAGACCTTCTTCCACACAGGACGGAAAACTCTATACGCAAACAGGTACACTATCTAAGAAAACGCGGTTGGACATTTAATTAAGGAGAAAATAGAATGGCCAAGAAAAAAAGAATGGGTAAGTCAAACAAAACCAGCCAAGGGCTTCGTAGAAGCAGTATCGGCGTACGAATGCTTACCCCAATGCAACGGTTAAGAAACCAACAGGAAGCATGGTTAAAGGGCAAAAGAGTAATGCTCGTTATTGATGCTGCTGGTCACAAAGCCGAGGCACAGACAGTATGGGGGCTACCTCCTATGCTTAGGAAAAAGGTAACGAATGCCGAAAGTAAGGGTACGGAATAACAATGTTGAAGCAGCACTACGAGTATTTAAAAAGAAATGTGCTGATACACTTTGGGAAGTAAGACAACGGGAGTTTTATACTACTCCCTCCGAGAAACGCAGAATAGCAAAGAAAGCTGCTATTGGCAGAAATAAAAGGAAAAACAATGATACAGCACGTAGGTACTAACTTCGAGCTTGCAGGGGATTTCATGGAGGCATTTGGCCAGCAGGTACGCGATATACCTATGTGGCCAGACTTCTCTACAAGGGAACTGCGACTTGAATTAATTCGAGAAGAATACCAAGAGCTGGAAGAAGCTATAGACCAAAAAGATATGGTCGCTGTAGCAGATGCACTTACTGATTTACTGTATGTAATCTATGGAGCCGGCCACGCATTTGGCCTGGATCTAGATGCATGCTACCAGGAGGTGCACTCCAGTAATATGAGTAAATTAGATGAAGATGGTCGTCCACTAAAAAGAGAAGATGGAAAAGTACTAAAAGGACCCAACTTCTTTGAGCCTGATTTAAGCTATGTACTAGGAATGTCTAAAGATGGAAATTAATGCAATATATCCTGTTAAGTATAATTTACCAGTTATGGAATATCAAAAAACTACTGTGAGAGTAGTACACGACCAGCAAACCGTAACTGTTACAACTTATGATAAGCAAGGTGCACTAATTGAGACTGTGGTACGTAGCCACAATATAGCAGAAGTATGATAGGGTTACTTGGTATACTTGCCGTCTTTTTATGCCCCATGGTATTTGGTGGAATTACAATGTATTATTCACATAAGGCTATTCACAAAGAAACTTTAGAAAGGTGGAAAAGATATGATTAAAAAAATTGGGTTTGCAATATATGATTTATACAATTTCTTTTTCAGTCTGAAAGTTAATCCCTTAAGACATATTCCTAATGCATTTACACAATTTATACTGATGTTTTATTTATCAGTAATGTGGTCGGCAGTATTCACATTATGGGCTGGATATACTATTTATTATGGTATTTACAGTGTAGGAGGACACCTACTTGTAGTAGGGGCTTTCTTTATTACTGCTATGATTTTTCAAGATGCAGAGAAAAACGGACATTTGTGGGTACAACGATTCCCACGAACAAATAAGAAGAAAAATATAGCTGTTTGGAACTTGGAAAAAGAAGGATAATAAAAAAGGGGCACTTAAGCCCCTTTATTTTTTTGTCTTTCTATCTCTTTTACACGTATCATATCCGTGCCTTTCGTCTTCCACACCCAGGGAAGTAATCCGTGTACTATAAATACGAATGCTACTGACACTGCAAACCACAGATGTTCCAAGTATGTTTCGTTTATATCCTCAAGGTGCTTCACTCTACCACTCCTTTAGAATAGCAACTGTTAGCATAAACCAGCTTACTACATTGAGCATAATCAATGCTCGGTCTCTCCAGATAATTGATACCCAGATCCACAACGCAATACCTACCCAGCCAAAGTAAATATCTAACATACGATACTCTGGCCCAGCTGCTCTCATTGCCAAGCTACAGAGAACAATAACACTTGCTACCCACTTGAGGTACCAATCAAAATCTTCTGGATACCACTCTCTGTCTGGCTTTGTTCTTCCATCTGCCCGAACCATCGGGTCTCCTTTTCCTTTCATACGGTTCTCTCCGCTTTCTCTGTGCTTACATTATCAAAATAATCATGTGTTGGTGCATTTACTTGAGTACACTGTAATACAAAATAAATAAGTATTACAGCGATTCCTAACTTTGTTCCTGTTATTCTATTCAAAGGACAACTCCATCTGCTGCGGTCCTGTGAAAGGGTAGTCGAGCACTGGTTTCATAATGCCTTTTGACATATGCTCTTGGTACCAAACTACATCTTCTCCGAGTTCAGCGTAGATCTTTACTTCACCTGTGGTTACCATCTCTGGATTGCCCACATCATCGTAGTACACTTCTCGAAGAGAGATGATGTCATCTTCTCTTACTAAACGAAAGTTCCAGCTCATTTCTTTTTACGCTCCTGTTCTTCGATGTGAGCTGCAAGAATAGATACAAAGCCTTCTTGCATTAACAGCCTTACAGCTTCAGCATCCAATTCTAATTCTACATTTGCAGATCCATCTTCATGTTCTACAATGTTTACTACTTCTATTACTGGTAAGTTCATTTTATTCGGTTTCCATAATAATCGTGAGTTCCTGCACGTTCATTCTTTCGACGTTCATCGTGCATCTTTGCTGCTTCAAGGTTTACCCAAAATCCTACTACAGTGATTACTGTAGCGACAAAAATAATAAAAATATCTTCTAACATCAGTCATCTCCTTCTTTAATGATTACCCATATAGCAAGAATCAATACGATAGCTGCATATAGGGTTATGTTATAAATTTCCATACAATTTTCCGTTTCTACGATAGGTGGCAAAAATAATTCTTTACATATGCCAAAAGTCGTGGTATAATATATCAAAATTGATAGACAATATGGTCTACTACTTCTTATCACAAACTAACATCTGACGAAGCATAATGTAGCTATTCTGTGCATAAGCATCCTCTGAAGCTCCTGCGAAAGAGAGATGCATACACGGGGTATCTACAAGATTTGCTAAGTCAGAGATAACCACGCTACATTTCATTCTAATAATGTACAAATCATGTGATAATTGTACCAACACGCTAAGGACCCGGATAATCAAATAATTCATAACGGGTCTGCTTCAATTACTTCTAATTCTAAGTAAAAATCCCACTTTTTTAATCAAATAATACGTCCAAATTTTCCGCAATTCGCGTTTTTTCAACGGCGGTTTTGTATTACTTTGTCCGGAATTGTCCATAGATCTTCCAAAATTATTCCCACAGGCATCGTGATTAAGCCTAGACTTCATACTAGCTTGCTAAGAACGGGTTAGTATTGTTCCACTCTTTCAACCCCGTTACGATTATTGAATACTTCTCTTCTGCTTTTGTACTCGAGAAAGTAATTGTTTTAGTACTCGAGTCTGCTGCCCACTCTTTTGCTTCTAAATGGTTTAGACAGATCATGAGAGCCTGCTGAAACCCCGCTTCATATTTAAACTTTGTACTTGGTCCTCTCATCTCAAATTCCTCTTCATACACTCCTCCACACATTAGCCTAAACCTCCAGGGTAATTATTAACTTGCTCTAACCCCGCTACTGCTTTTTCAAGATTTCTAAGCGCCGCTTTTGGACTTTTCTCCAAACCAGCGAGATCCGTAGTCTCAACTCCAAGGCTCTCAGCGATACTATTAACGATTTCCACTTTCGTGATAGGGCTTTCCCCAGTCTTCGTAACATACACTTCTCTCCGGTATACGCCTTCGCGTGATAGCTTTCCAATTATAGATTTCTTACTTCTACCTAACTTTTCTGCTAGCTCTTCCACTGTAGCAGGTGTTGGCTTATCTTGATAAGCTCCCACTAACAGTAGCGTCATTTCTTCAGTATAGTTCGACATTCCTGTGCTTCTCCTTTCTACTGTAGGTTTTTTTACTTTTATGTACTCCCGCTTTATTAAATTTGTGAGCAAACTTCGCAACGGGGTTACGTCTCTTCTGGCGGTTCATAGCGAATCTCTCCTGATTCTACACCTATGATTAGATGGTCTGAAGCAAAGTCTAGAAGTCCTATTGGTACATTCTCTACTCCAACTGCTCTTACATACCTAAGCAGTGTAGAATTATAACTTGCTTCTTTCTCTTCGATTTGGGTTTCTAACGTATGTAATAAACTGTAGCCTTTTTCCATTGCTTCATGCAGTTCAATAAGCTCTTCCGTGCTTTTAGTAAGTTGGTTAAGGAGGCTACGATCTTGCGGAAATTCAATTACTTTTTTCATGTACATTTCCTCCATATAATGTATTATTATACAGGTTCAGAGAAAATTTGTCAAGTAATTTTTTAGAGGAAAGGGGGTATAAAAAAGCCCTCCGAAGAGGGCATAAAGTTTTGCTATGTCAGTAACAAAATGGTGAGGCTCCAGACAGGTCTTCGCTGGGATCTTTACTGCCTTATCGCATTTCTAAGATGCGTCCCTGGCTTCCTCATAAAAAGTGTGGTGGCCCCAACCTTGCCAGTATCCACAAACCGTCCATAGCCATTATTCCGAGACTGGCTAACCTTCACGCTATACACGCTATCGAGGGTATAGGCCCGACTGCTACTAGAGGCAATTACGACAGTGTGCAGTTTTGCCGTCAGGTCGAGGTTTCAGCGGTGATGGTGGTCTGCTTACTTCTCTCGACTGAATGAATATTATATTACGTTTTTGAACTAAAAGTCAAGAATTATTTGTCTGAAGTCTACTAATTTTTTCAAATATTTTAGCTCCAGTACTTGCTGAGTTATACTCAATTACGAGACCGTCCGCGTTCATATGAAGAATCGGAGCGGGGCAACTACGTGCTTCACGCATTGCCACCTCAATTGCAAATGCTACTGATTCCGCATCCTTTTCCAGTGTGTTCCTAAAAGTTACAGTCATGTCTGTCATTTAGCCTACCAACGCTTCAATGAGTTGGCTAAGGTCTGGCTTTGTCATTTTAGCCAGAGAAGGTAGTTCACGGCCTACAGCATTCTGTACTTTAGCAATCAGCTCTGCTTTTAGAATAACAGGCTCTCCTCGCTTTGTTACTCGCTCAGGCTTTTGGTAAATGTCCATTGCAGATAGTTTTGCAATGATACTACGAGGTGTCTTGCCAAACTGAATTGCCAGTGACTCAACAGTTTCTCGTGTAGGTTCGACCAAATACTCGTCACGCATGACAGTCAGCATTTCGTCAGTGTAGTTTGGTGATGCTTTCGCAGTTACGTCGCTCATAATAATGTTCTCCCGAAAATTTGTGTGTGTTCTCTCAATCAATGTAGATATTATAGAAGGTTAAGATGATAAAGTCAAGAACTCTTTTGTCATTTGGTCTTCTAAAGTTCGCGCTTCTACTTCCCACGGTTCCTGCTGATACTCAAAATCATCTCGTACTAGCAGTGTACCTAACCAGTATGCGTGTTGCATCTCTAATTGTAGTCTGCCATAGACATACTGGTACGCGTGCGTCATCTCATGAAACAGAGTAGGCAGCCACTCTTCACACGCAAACAATCTTACCACAATTTTGTGGTCTAAGTCAATACTATCGCCATAGATACTACTAGGCCCACACAATTTAATGTGTATAGGTACAGGACTTACATTCAAGTCATGGTACTCACAAGCCCATCTAGCGGCTTCTCTTACTTCTTCTACAACATCTGGGTGCCACCAGCGTTTAGCTTTTACTCGTATTTTTAACATACTTTCCCTCACTTGAATATATATATTATACTACCAAAGAGTTCGTTGTGTCAAGAATTAATTTTCCGGAATTGGTCATAAAGCCAACGCAACCTAACTCCGGGGGGCCGTGCACGGGGTTTTTCTGTCAAGTTTTATTTTCGTGAATTTGCCAAAATTATACTAATTTTGCGCACCCGTTCCGGGGTTTTCCCAAATTTGCACTAATTATACCGTCCCCGCAGAGACTTGTCAATCAAAATAAATTGTGTTCGGGTGCAAAAAGTACTTGACAAATTAGATCAAGTACTGTATAATTGGCGCCGCGGGGAGACTGCTGTTTTGATTAATTTGCACCTTTCCCGTAAAAAGTACTTGACATCGTCGCACTACTACTGTATAATCGGCGCCCGCGCGCCAAAATGACCATTGCAATCGGAAATAATTTGGTCCACACCCGCAAAAAAGACTTGACAAATATCGCTCTTGCACTTATAATGGCGCGAGGTACCCACAAAAAAATCGTCGTCGCACTACCACTGGCGCCCCCGCGCCAAAAATTTCAAGAAGTCAAGCATTTTTTCAAGAAATTTTTGGCGAGAGTGTTCCACGTGGAACATCCCAAAGTTGGCATGATTTTTGCCTTAGAAAAATGTTTTCAAAAAATAATATAAAGCGCCCCCCCAAATTATCAAATCAGTTGCAATCGAATAAACCACGTATGCCGCCGCTAAAAATCTCATTTTTTGGCCTCCTGTTGTACCCGTTCCCATGCTACGCGATGCGCTTCCCAAAAATCACGTTCTGCCTTTTTTCTGGCTTCCAATATTTCTTTTAACATTTTTTCGCCTCCAGTATGTCGCAAAGTTTAGTAGTAAGATCGAGAATTCCTGAATCCTTATCATTGTAGTCAATCACGTTCCAGTCGCAATCAATAACGCGCTCTTTTAAAATCGTCATGCGGTCATAATATGAGAGCGCATTTTCGTCATTCTCTGAAAATTTCCAATAGGTGAGCGGTGACGTTTTGCGGTTTTCGATTCGTGCGCGTTGCTCGTTTTCGTCAATTGATAGCCAGAATTTGACCATGTGCACGCCTTGCGATTCTTCCCATGCTTTGTGGCGTTCCAGAAAATTCTGGTATTGAGTCTCAGAGCACCAATTATTGAGGCGTTGAACCATTGCGCGGCTGTACCATGAGCGATCATAAAAAACGATCTGGTTGCAAGCTGGCATTCGCCCAGACCAATAGCCTAGCCATTTTTTCATGGTGGATTTGCTAGGCTTGCGCGATAGGTGAACCGAATAAAGCGCCGGATTCAAATAATGCGTGATCTCGCGAATCGTGCTAGATTTTCCGGCAGTGTCGCGCCCTTCAAGAATTACCGCAACCCCTCGATGGCCGAAACCGTCGAGGATTGCATTTAGTCGCGCTTGTTGTTCTCTTAATGCTTTCATGCGACCTTACTCCCGTGAATGTGGGCATCATCGCCCGCGTTTTTGTTGACGATCCGCCAAGGTGCGCCGTTGATTTTGCCGTATGGGATCGGCTTTTTCTGCGCGAAGCATTGAGCCAGAATCGCGACCTCGATTCGCGCATCGCTCAAAGCGGTGTGATCCTCAATAAAGGAATAATCACCAGAGCAGTAGCGATGCGCGAATTCCGCGCCAGTCTTGATATTGCCAGCCGGTGAGACCCAACCCATAGAGCGAGCGATTGTCGCATAGGCTTTTTGGCTTAGTTTAGTCTCGCAAGCGAATTGCCAAATGTCGAGAATCTCGAGCGCAGAATTCAAAACCTTGCCCTCATATCCTAGCGATGCTTGAGTTTGCGCCATGACGCGAAAATCAAAACCGGCATTGTACGCCGCGATAATATCGACAGAATGCGCCTCAATATCCGCGTTCATTTGCTCGACAATCTCAGCCCAAGGTTTGAGGGTAATTTCCTGATCTTGAAGCATTCGGGCATAGTGGGTGAAATGCTTACCCGCATAAAACGCGCCCATCATTTTCTGTGGATCGGTGAAATTTTCCTCAACGAGCCAGTTGCGCTCAAGCGCAATATTGCCGCGCTTGTCGTGGATGATATAGCCCACATCGTAAACGTGACCCTCAAGGCCGACCGTTTCGGTGTCGAGAGTAAGGATGGTTTTTTTGTTAATCATGCCGATAGCCTTTCATTGATTGAGATTGCATTATAAACCCGAACGCCTTTCGATGCAAGCGTTGAAATCACGCGCTCGTTATCGTCAAACATAAGCGAAAAAGCGCAGAAATTTTTCCAAGATTTGCCGATGCTTTGCGCGTATTGGCGGAGTGCCACCCATTTGAGCAAATCATCGGGAGTGTCCGCGCCCATCGGACGCGATAGCATTGCATCATATACGAGGCCATGCTTTGCGAGGAATTCCAGATCATGCTCGCCAATCACGCGAGCTGTGCAGATCACAATTTCCGCGCCCTTGGCTTGCGCCTTGCGCCATTGGTCAGCGAGAGGCAAGAGCGAATCGCCCATGATTTTCTCGCGTGTATTGTTAGCGATCCAATGCTCGAGATCGAGTGAACCATCAGCCTTGGTGAGCTGGCGGTGAGAGCTGTCGATCACAGTGTGATCTAGGTCGAAGATATAGCGCATTTGTTATGCTCCTAAAAGTGAATAAAGAAAGCCAAGTATAGAGCAAATGTTGAGAGCTGTCAAATTGTGAGTGTGATTAATCACGCTCTGAATGGTCAGCATTAGCAGACCCGCGACGGCTAACATCGGCCCAAGATCGGTGGCCATGTTGAAAGATGCGGCGACCATTAAGGCCGCCCCAGTCCAAGAGATGAAGCCGATCACCCGATCGACTCCAAGACGTTGACCAATTCAGCTTTGGTCAGATCGCCTTCACGTTCTGGCAGTGCCAGAGATTTGCGGATCTGCGCGAGATAGTGCGCCTTGGTAGGCTGTTGCTCGCGTTGAGCCTTTGCCGCAGGTGCGGCCTTGACATATTCAACGCCGAGGCTTTTAGCCTTAGCGATGATTGAACGATAGCCAACGTCAGCCTTAGCGAATAGATCGCTGTTGGCTAGATCGTGAGCCTTGGCTAGATTGAGAGGAGCCGCAGAGCGAACCGCGTCAATCATGGGGTTAGTGTATTTTGACATAGCATTTACCTTTTTAGTTGTAGGCTTGGCGGTATTGCCAAACCATGGAAAGATTCTCTCAAATAACGTGGGCATTGTCAAGCCCCTATCGCAAAAAATTTGAAATTATTTTCATGGCGTATGCGATCGCACCCATGCAAAATAAAGCAAAGATCGTGCCAACATAATCGCCCATCATAGTTGACAATGTGGCCGCGATCGCGCCTACCATAAAGAGCAGAGATAAGCAAGTGAATGTAAATAGTGGCATGGCATAGCCTCCCTAGTTGATGCAAGCATTGTCTCATAAAAATTTATGCTTGTCTAATAATATTTTTGCATAAGCATATAATAAAATAATATAACAGGGGGGTTGACAGACCTTGACAAATGTGCTATCGCGCGCGCTCCCTTTCACGTACCACTTGGGAAAAAAATATCTTGACTTTCTACGCTATTTGTCATATAATTTACCAATGAGATGGTACTTTACTTTATGCTACTTTATGCCTATTTTTACGTTAATGGCCTTGGTTACGCAAGACTATAATTTATTGTGGGCACTTCCAGGAATATTCGTAAGTTTTATTTTTGCTATGTATGGCTTCTCTGTAGGAATGCACCATACTTTTACACATTCTACTTTTAAGTTTTCAAAACCTGTAGAAAATATTTTAGCTTGGGTAAGTTTTTACGCAATGCTACAATCTCCTATATCTTGGGGAACAGTACATAAAGCACACCACAAATACGCAGACAAAGAAGGTGATCCTCATTCCCCCATACTATTAGGAAAAAAGATTTGGCTGCCTTGGAACCATGAATTAACAAACTACGAAAAGCCTATAAAAAGAGTAATCAGAAATAAAACTCATCAATTTATACACAGAAATGGATGGATGCTTCTTTTACATCCTATAGTAGCGGCTCTTATTGGAATAGAAGCTTTTATTTTCTTGTATATGGTTCCCATTGCTTATATAAAAATAATTGAAATTGTATTCGTTGCAGTATCTCACGGAGGAGATGTGAATTCTCACGGAGATCACTCAAAGATGTCTAAGTTACTTTATATTTTGGCTTTAGGAGATGGAGATCATGAACAACACCATAAAAACATGTGGTGTCCTCCCAGCCATAAATTTTTCGCAAATATTATAGGAAATAAAAATGTATCGGCCTATTAATCAAATACTTACAGCACGAAGGTATAATTCGAAAACTGACAGTGCTTGGTTACAAGAGAGAATAGATTCAGCTAATTTAGATACTACAGCAGAAGAATTGGTATCAAGATCCTTCGACTTTGATTGGATAATAGAAAATCCAAACGGAATATTAAAGTATACTCAATTTCATGATATGGAGACTTGCTTATTTATTGGATATACATTTGATTCGCCAGGAGCACACGCTTCAATAGGCACAGCCGTGTTCGATTATATAAAAGAAATATTTCCCGAAAAGGACAGCGTTATTATTAGACCAGCATACCCAAGTCACGCTACTTTAATAAAGCAACGATTTTCTAATGTTATTTCTGATAATGGATATTTAAGGTATATACTATGACTACTTATTCTAGAACGCTTGCTTATAGCTCTACTCAATTTTCAAGCCGCACTACAATCACTCAAAATGTATCAGTAGGAGACACAATAAATCTTACTATATATGCAGGCAGCACTAGCTCAGGGTTTCCCCACAGCACCAGCGCTGCTAGCGCAACTAACTGTAGTGTAACAAGTCCTGGTTATACTCAAGGACAGACAATTACTATTAATAATTTTAGCGGAAGCAGCTACGTTATTAATTTTACAGGAAGTGATGGACAAAAGAATCCTATTCTTTACTATGGAAGAATTGAAGGTACTGTAGGAGGTACTAGTGTTACTGCACCAACAGCTTCAAGCATAACATTTAACAACCCTGCCTCCACAAACACTACTGCAACTGTTAATTTATCAGCAAATGGAAGTGGAGGAACATTACAGTATGCCCTTGCAGTAAATAATAATACTCCTACAAATTGGCAAAGTAGTAATCAATTTACAGTTGCAAGAGGAAGCACTACAGTATATGCTAGAGCACGAAGAAGTTCTTCTACTAATTCAAATGTTGTAAGTGCTACTCCTCCTGGATTTTTAACAGGAGATACCTCAGTATCAGCAACAAATTCTACTATATCTTTTGGAGCTACTTCCGCAAGCACTACTCTAAGCA
>Ga0181405_1000538_pt1 | contig 13267 bp, 23 predicted proteins | sample 28SPOviralmetaG_FD_130134 | JGI IMG/M metagenome (GOLD analysis project Ga0181405, IMG submission 130134) | Marine viral communities from the oligotrophic San Pedro Time Series (SPOT) site, San Pedro Channel, CA, USA - 28 SPOT_SRF_2011-11-29 | ecosystem: Environmental > Aquatic > Marine > Strait...
CACCTGTCTGAAATCTTGGGTCATCAAGTAAACTGCCACCGTTTGCTAATCCTACTGCACCACCTTCAGCTTTCTTTTCTTTATCTTCCATCTCACCTGATATAACAACAAGGTCTGCCATACCGAAGGGAACATCGTCTGGTATTTCAGCTTCCTCTGGGTTGCCAAGCTGTCCCATCTTTTCCATCATCTTCAAGCCTTGCTTGGCATCTTGACGCATCTTCATCAGTGTTCCAAGACCAATGTATCGCACAACGTCTGCAGGAAATACAAACTCTCCTTCGCTTAACATTGCAGGTATATCATCTGCTACTTCTTCTTCAAGTGATCCAGAAGGAACTTTGTTACCTGACGTTGGCTCTGTTTTGCCACCATCGTCTTTCATGCCACCTTCGTTCATAAAAGCCATTTCTGTTTGTTGTCCTAGCATAGTTCCTCCCTTTTTAAATTTGTACCTAACTTCACTATTTAACTTAGTTCCATCAGAAGCGTCCATTGGTTTAGGAGCATCTGCTTTTTTCATGTATTTAACACCTTTGGCAAATATTCTATCTCCAACAACTGTAGCTATATCAGCACTTTTAACGGCTTGTCCAGTTTTCATATCTACAAATAAATGTGTATTAGCAGGATTAAAACCTATTTCAACAACACCCTCGTCCATTTCTTCTAAAACATTTCTTGCCGTAGTATACTTACCATCAACAGACATAGCAGGAAATTTATCTTTTGCTTCTGGAACATCTAATCCTTGTATTTTAGAAGCTATATTTCTTCTACCAGTTTGGCTAACAGTAAACACAGCATCTTGCACTGTTACAAAAGGTTGATACGATAAAGCTTTACCATTGTAATTTTTTTCGTGTACAGTCTGTAGTTTATTTAGTCCTTTAGTAGAATCTGGAATATTAGAGCCTAAATTTAATCTTATGCCTACTTGTTTTCCTTCGTCCACAGAAGCGTCTATTAATGCATTTTTATCTGCCCCTCCTGCTGTTGCACTTTTAGATTTTGATCTTAACTCCTCTAAAGTTCCTTTTGTATAACTTTTTAAAAATTTACCGTCTTCAAAAACTGGATTAACTCCTATTTCTAAAGGATCAGCTTTATTAGTAGGTAAAACAGATTTACTTGTAGGCAGTTTTTCTTCAGGAAATATTCTCTCTGGTTTTGGAAACACAGGTATATTGGCTTCCTTTTTAACAGGTATTTCTTTTGCACTGTCAACTAATTTATCAAGCTTACCCTGTACAATCTTTGTAGGATCAACTTTAATTTTTGTTCCTTTTAGGAGACTGCGAAAAAAAGGATTTCCCATTTACTTTCCTGCGTTGTTGACCACATCTCTTAATTGACGCAATCGCCTTAACATTAGAATAGCTCCCTGCGATCTGTGCAGTATAACTAAATCATTTGTCTGTTCCATAATAGCGTGGTTCTGTGCTATTAAGTAATTAACGTAATCACTGAAGCTGTCCCATTGGTCCTTGTTGTTCACCAAAGGCTTCATTTTGTTGAGGAGCTTGTCCTGTAGGTTGTTGGTTTGGCTGTTGAGGTTGTTGTTCATTTCCTGTAAATCCTTGTTCTTGTGGCAACGGTGCTTGCCCTGTTCCTATAGTCGCACCACCTGCTCCAGTTGGATCTTGAGCATTTGCTCCTGCAGGAGGTGTCGGCTGTTGTGGAGGTTGTTGCTGTTGGAATTTTTTCATGATCTCTGCTTGCAATGCAGCTTCGTCCATGTTGTTGGTTACTTTCTCTGGATCTAAGTCCAGTGACTTTGCTATCTCTCGTATTACATACTGAAACTTTGCAAACGGTGCAAGAGACTGATTGCTTGCCACTTGTAGGAATGACATCAATCTTTGGCTACGCACTTCGTTTGCCATCAAGCTTTCTGTGCCACGAGCTTTTACTTCTAGATCACCCTTTAACATTTTGTTGTCAAAGTTAAACTGCATATTGAATCTAAAAAGTCCTTCACCTAAAGGTCTTAACAGATAATCGTCTACGTTCTTTATAACATTCTTGATGCCACCACTTGCTGCGTTCATCAGCATAGATATACCTGACGCTGTACGTCCTACACCCATGACACCTGTTTGTCCGTGAGCAAAGCTTGGCAGTCCTGTACTCTCGTCTGCAAGCACTCGTGCCTTATCAAATAGTTGCATGTTCTCATTGGCTACGTTTGGAAACTTTGTACCAAAGATTGCTTGACCCGGAGCGCCGCCTTGTCTTCTAAATATTTTTCCCGGATAAACAGAAAGATCTTGACCCGGTACTAAGTTTGTTTCATCTATCTCTATTAACAGATTACCTGACATTACAGCATTGTCCACAGCCATACGCATGAAACCATTCATCAATGTCTGTGTATCGTCCATATTCTCTGCAATACCCACACCAAAGAAGCTGTATGGATTAAGTTCATAGGGCGCAGCCATGTAGGGTATCTTTGCAGGTTTGAATGGATTTAATACCATTCGTAATACTTTGCCGTTACAAACCCATATGTTTGCTTGTATCTCGTCATAGTCTGTTAGCTCTTCAGGTATTTCTACCTGCTGTTCTTTGAGCATGTCTGTATCTACCATGCCCCAATACTCTAGCACTTCATATCGTGCTATAGAATGTTCAGGAGAATAGTCTGATAAATCATCTTCCCAATATTCTTTGTTATAGTTTTCTCCTAACATGATAGCTTCATCAATTATGTTGCTTCTAAAGTGAGGTCGCTTCTTTAAACTGCGTAGCTGTGATCGTGACATCTTGTGTCTCTCTATCACATACTGTGCTTCGTCCATGTTGTTTGCATCTGGATCAGGAAAGAAGTTCCATACTGATACATGTGAAACTTGTGGTACAGTTTTGAATAGAGGTGAGTATTCTCCATCAGGACTCCAGTTAGGATATTCTTTGTCTACAGCAAAAGGTCCTTTCATCACACCTGTACCAAACAAAGCCATCTCAAAGGCTGTGCTTCGTAAATGTTTATTAGCATTAGACTCCTCTAGCTGATCGTGTATCTGCTTCTGCATATGCTTTGCAGCTATAGTAGCAGGACTGAACGTAACAGCCGTAGGTGTTTTGCCCACACCCTCTCGTAGGTTATCTACATCATCAAACTTGCCTTCTAGAGGTCCTAGTTTTTCTGATAAGCTTTCTTTAGTAGCTCCTGCAGGTAAGTCTTTACCGTCCCCTGCAAAGCCATAGGGATTCTCTAAGTCATCGAGTCTTTCTCTAATATTCTCTGGCTCTTTTGGATCAAAGCTTACGTCAGCAACTACTCCGTCTGGTAGCTCTGTAGGATCTACTGTAAGTGGGAACTTATTATTAGCAAACAATACATCAACAATTTGACCATAGGCAGCCAATGTTTTAGTCTTTGTTACTTTAATAAATACTCTTGACTTCTCTGCTTCTGTAAACTGTACATCTGAACCATACAGTCCTCTGTAGTTTCTATACGCTCGTAGCCATCTTTGTTCGTCTTGTTCTCGGTAGTCATCTGCTTTCTTGTAGCGTTCCATAATAAAGGGGATTATGTTGCCACTTTTAGAAGCATCTTCGCTTCCATTCTCTGTGTCTTCTATCGCAATAGAAGAGTCATCCATAAATACTTCTTCGTCTATTTTATCTTCAGCCATATTAATATCCAAATGTTGCGTCTGCTACAGGCATAGAGTTCTGTGCTTTCATATTAGGGTCATAGTCAAATATACTAAAACGTGGTCTTGACATTATACCATATCTTAATGCATCATACAAGTGATCTTCTGAATGAGTGTCTATATCTTCTGGATTTTTTTTGTCCAGTGGTATAGCAGGGAGTTGCGAAATGATGTTAGTACATGAGCTAAAGAAAACCAACCTCGGCTCTTCTGTAAATTCATCCGTCTGTAACCTTCTATGTATCTCATTCTTACCTGATACTCTACTTCCTCGACTTCTATCTGAAGGTCTAAATCGGCATCCCTTCATAGTCATTTGTTCTGCTAAACTAGGTCCTGTGTCTCCACGTTTGTGCCAGAGAGAACTATCCAACACTCCGTACTTAATATTACCGTCTTCTGCTTCTGCTTCAAGTATCATATCAGCTAAGTCGGTAGCCAACACTTTTGATACATACAACTCTCTATACACTACAAGTTGTTCAGATGGGCTAACAGCAAACCAGACAACGGCAGAATAACTTCCATACCCATAGTCACATGCCCTAAACTTAACCCAATTATTAGGTATATGGAAAGGCTCAACCACATGTAGCTTGCGATCAAACTCGGTGAAAGCTGCTCCTTCCTTAATATCCCAATCGCCTTCCAGTAATTGTCTTCTTTGCTGTTCAGGAAGGGATAAAAGCATTGCTTCATAATCGCCCTGCTCTGAAAGATAAGGGTTGTCTGTAAGTCGTGCAGGTATAAACCTACGTTTAAATAAAGGCTGTCCTGCTTTCTGGTGTCCTGCAGGATATTTGAGGTCTTCTCCTGTTTCAATGTCTGTTGCATTAAATGCCTTGTTGTACGCTGCAGGATCAATGAACATCTTCTTAACCCAGTGATGTCCCCTACCTCCGGGGTTCGTTGTCGCTCTCATATACACTGGCAGATCAGATGATGTAGAACGTAAACGTGATCTCATGTAATTCCAAGCAAAAGGTGTAGCCCACTGTGTAAGTTCGTCAAAGCCTATCCAACTAAACGCTAGTCCCTGATACCGTAAAACATCATCATCTCTGTCGAGGTATGACATCCATAGTCTTGCACCTGACGGTGCTACCCATTGCATCTTTCGTTCTGACCACTTAATACCCTTCCATATTTTTGGGTAGAGTTCTTGACTTTTAAATATAAGCTCTCTTAACTCTTCTGTGGTGTGACGCAGTAGTAAGCCACTAAATGATGGGTGTCCCATGTATCGCAGTGGGTCTGCAAGCATTGCGTAGGATTTGCCCCCTCCTGCTGATCCACCGTAAAGAACTTCTCTTTCACCTGCAGCCAGAAACGATGTTTGAGGTCCTTTATTTGGCTGAAAGATAACATTACGTGACTCCTCTATCGGTAGGGCTTCTATAACAGTCTCTTTTATTTCAGGCTTCGGTGGTTGCTCCTGTACGACTTTCTTCGATCTCCTTGGCTTTGTGTATCGCTTTTTCGGCATACTCTGCCCATCTGCGTAGGCTTGTAGCTTTGTTCTTACGTTGTCGCTCATTCTTTAATCGTTTCATTAATCCTACGTGAGATATTTCTCTGCCACTGTTTTTTGTTAGCCAATTTGCCACCTCTCTGTAGGAATACTGTTTAATGTACTCTCGTGCTTTTTCCAGTAAGTCCAGTTCTACTTTTACTGGTTGTAGCACATCAGGGTCATGTTCGTCTACCACATAGCCAAAAGGTATTGTTCTCGCTATTCTTGGTATTGTTGCCCACTCTTTTTCTTCTTTTAAGTCTGTAGGCTGTGGTAGTTTCCATTGCCCTATTGATCTAGTCATTGCTCGATTCTTTAGGTGGCATAAGCATAACACCACCAGATGCTTCCACCTGCATCTTTTCTGTTTTCACAAGTCCTGTTCTATCAAGTAGCTCTTTTGCTGCAGATAGTTTGTCACGTATTCCTAACTCTGTAGGATCAAGCAGTCCTCCTGCAATAGCAACAGCAGCTCGTGGAGCATTTCTCGCCATATATTCTTGTGTAGCTTCAAGTATTTCTTCTTTGATACCCTTCACTACATCTGTAGTGCTAGATGTTTCAGCGTATCCTGCAAGTTTTTTAGCCATCACTACATCCCCACCTGCTTCGTCAAAGAGTACATTGAGTAGCTTCTGTTGTTTTTCTGTTAGTTGTCTAGCCATATTAACACTTCCACCTTCTTCTTGCCTGTCGCAGTCTACTGTTTGGATTCTTTGCTGCGCTAGGAAACTTCTTCATCTGTCCTGCACTTCTTGCACAGTAAGACTTTCTTCTTTTAGCTGCTTTACTTCCGGGCTTTACTTTACCTGTAACGGCTGTTTGTAAATTACCACCAGTTTTTTTGTTAATTATTTCTGTTGCTTTTTTTGATAATCCTGCCCCTTTGTCCGTAGGACGTTTAAGACCACTCTTAATGGTGATGCCCTTCATAACATCTGGATTTTTTCTTTTTACCCCTGCCATTATATACCCTTAACTAAGTTGAAAATGAGGACCATCAATAAATGGCCGCCTATTTTGACTCCTACGTAAATCTACATATGCGTTCATCGCATCTTCCATAGTGCCGTCCCATGAGGTAATATCGTCTATTTGCCAAGCTGCTCCCCAACAAATTTTAGCTCCAGTTTTATTGGCTGCCATAAGCATAGCATCGGCAATGTCATCGTACATCACGATGTCCCAACTTGGGTTACTACCATCATACGCCATTAAATCGACAGCATGTGAATACCCATCTTCCTGCACAAGGTGGCGAGACTTCATTGTTTGTGAGCGTCCTGCATCATACAATTTCTGCTGTTCTGCTAGGGAACGTACTCCATAGATCACTCCGAAGTCTACAAGTGACACCTTTATAGCTTCCTTCACAGTTTCTACAAGGTCAGGATGTACACCTTCTAATTTTCCTAAACTTCTACCACTAAGTTTAAACGCCATATTTTTTCCTATCTTTTACTGTTTTCATATATTCTTCTTGCAAAGATTTTTTTAATCTATCTAAGTTTCTTTCTTTAATAAACTTTCGTATAGGGTCAACCATTTCGTCTTTGATAACTCCTGCTACCTTTTTACCCTTTTTAGATTTCTTAGTTTTGTCTACAGTTTTATGTTCTAAAAATTTAGCTGTCATTTTTTTATCTTATTAAAAAACTTACCTGCAGACCGTGTGGCGAAGCTCGCACTTACGATAGCTCCTAACGCAATTTGATACCACTGTGGCATACCTGCCAAAGCAGTGAATCCATCTGCTACTATACCCCTGCCCCACTCTCCCATGAAGCTCAAGACCAGAGGAATACTAAATAGCAAAGTCAGCCATTCGTCCTTCCATGAGCTTTGGGATGCCCTCATAGCAGCTAAGTCCCAGTCTATCTCACCTGTAGCTTCTTTCATCTTGATGGTAGCTTCAGCTTTTTGTATGGCTGTCTTACCATCTATGTATGAAGATGCTAAACTCGTTACTGAACTAAGTATCGTTCCTATCATTATACGCAGTCACAATCATCGTGGCACTTCTTATTTAACAATGCACACCATAATCGCTTTAAATACTTTCTCATCGTTCTTCCCTCTCCATTATCTTGGGTTCGGCTTTTTCTGCTCCCATCCATATGGCGAAAGATCCTGTCATCGCCGCAGTAATCACTGATATTAGTCCTGCCTGTTGTGTGGTCAACTCTGGCTGACTCAAAGCCCATTCTATACAACGAATGTAAACTCCTGTCATAACAAGCATCATAAGTCTTGGGAGTATTCGCCATCTGTCAAGTGTCTCTGGAGTCATCTTTATCCTTTATAACTTCCTTTATCCAGTTACCGTTTTCACCAGTCTTCTCACAATACTCACATTTATCATCTTCAATGTGATGTCCACAAATATCACAGGTAGGTTCATAAAGCATCTATATTACGTTCTGTAATAAATTGTCGAACATTCTCTTCAGGAACGCAGATAACTTTTTCAATAGGTCGTTGTCCATATTCTTCAGCCAATACTTTTATAAAAGGAATCGGATTATCTCGTACATAGTCTCTACACTCCATTGAACTGTGGAAGTGAGTGTGTTCTTTCGGTTCTTGAAATATGTATACATCCTTCGTACCATCGGAGTGTACCCCTAACATTATAGCCACTGCAAACCAAGTTTCAGCTATCATTTCATGCCTTTAGGTTTTTTGAGTGGCTTTCTAACTGCACCTATCTTATCAATCTCTTTTGGTTTCTTAAGAGGGTCTTTTACTTTCTTCTTATTTTCACTAACTACTTTATCTACTAAAGCTTGATAGTATCCTGCTCGCATATTAGCTTTAGCAGTTTCTTTTAACTTCTTCTTTTCAGATACTTTTAAAGCTGTGTATCCTGCAGCTCCTGCTAAACCTGCTGTAGCTGTAATTCTTCTTTTAACTTTTCTAGTTACTTGCTGTCCTAGCACGGCAGGTTCTACTTTTTTAGACCCCGGGGATTGTTTCGTTTTTAAGTCTTTGAGATGTTTCTTTCCTTCTTTTACAGCTTTTGCTCCATACTTTTTAATTAATGGGGCTACTGCTTTTCCAACTTTTAAAGCTGCTAATAAAGCAGCAGGTATTAGAGGTATTGCCATTTTTATTCTCCTGTAAAATATCCTACGTTATGTAACTTTTCTATAACTTCTCGTTTTTTTAGAGATGCCTTTAGGCTGTTTAACGAATTGTTTTCCTGCTGCCTTGCCTTTTCTTTTAGCTTTAGTTGTTGCTGCGTACTCTTGGGGTGATAAAGCCTTGATTGCAGCTGTTGGAAGATAGCGTTCTCCAGTTTTCCCACTGGGTTTACCACTTTTTGTTCTCCATTTTTGTTTTGTCCACGATTTAAGACTTCTTTGGCTTTTTGCTAGTGCCATGTTGTCTCCTTAATTGCTCTTTCGCCTTCTTTGCAAGGGCAGCTTGCTCAGTTTTTCCTGCAAACTTAGCTCGTTGCTCAAGAACGGTGAGGATTTGTATCTTCCTCGCATAGGATTTTTTAAGTTTCTTAACTTTTCTAATAGTTTCTTTTGCATCTTGCACCGTTGCATACTTGATACTTACTGTATCTTTAGGATTCTCATCCGTGTAGAGTCTTCTATCACTACCTTTTGGCTTTTTACCTGTTCCTACTTTAGGATCAGCCACTATTTGTAGCCCCCACCCTTCTTTTTATACTGGGAAGCAAGTAGTTGAGCTTTTCTGGCACTCCACTGACCGGGGTTACCACCCTTACTCCCTGATTTTATACGATTAAACAGGTTTTTTCGCATAGTAGGTTTGGTATAGTTCCCGGCTTTGTTTACAGTTGACTTCGCCATTACGCTATTTTTACGAGTTTATAACCCATCTTTTTGGCTTCGGCTCGTAGTTTAGCAAGTGTCATCTTGCCGCCTACTTTACCACCTTTAGCCATACCTTTTTTCTTCATCATCATGGTAGCTCCACCTCTAGCGTAGCCTTTTTTCTTCATGCCACCTTTAGCCATGCCTTTTTTCTTCATCATTGCCATCGTCTTGATCCTTTTCTTTTGCATAGAGATTGTTAAACACTCTGCCTGTATCCCAGACATATTCAATCTCTTGTTTCGAATGGAACACTCTTTGACTTGGTAAAAAGTCTGGTGATCCTGTCCCTGTTTCAAACCACGCAGGGTGGGTTACTCGTACTCGATTGTTAGGTAACGCAACAATGTTACCTGTGTATTCTCCTGCGTTCATTAACTCTAATACGTGTGACTGTTTATGTTGAGCAGGATCATCGGCTATCTCACTGTCTGTGTAGTCTACAGTAAAATAATACTTTGCAGGGTAGAACTCTCCATCAACTTTTGCTATCCAAGGTGCAGGAGTTGCCCTGTTTAAAACATATACACTGTGATCGTGAGACATGCAGTCCCAAGGCTGTGCGATGTACGAAGGTAACTCTTTCGCCCATTCATCTACTGGGGAGTCACCTACTAATGCCGTAATGGGCATCCTCGCCCACATTGCACCACCGTGTATGTTTTGTTCTTCTGTGTCATCGGCTTCGTAACCTGTAAAGATCACTTGAAACGATAGACATCTATTCGGCATTGATGTTACGGCTATTACCATACAATGTAAAAACTCACCGTGATATCTTTGAAAATTTGTTGTATACTCTCTTCGTACCCACGCTTTAAAGTAGGGTATGTTACTTTGTAAATAAGACACTCGTTACTTTCTCCTCGGTTTCCTCGCAGGTTGCCGTGACATATTCTTTTTGGCAGAAACAGCACGTAGGTTGGAACGTCTGTTATCGGTAGGTCGCATGTTTTTGTGGTCAACTTGCTTGTTATCGCCTACCTTTACTTTGCCTTCGTTCATTAGGATTCTTCTCGCTCTGTTTCTCGCAGCACGAGCTTTTCTCCTTTTGGGTAATCCATCGTAGGTTGCGTATTCTTTTTTGTAGTTACGCACTTACTTCTTCTTCTTTTTAGCTGCACCACCTTTGTTCATGTAGCCCATCTTATTTCGTACAGGGGTTGGTAGCTTCTTGAGTCCCTTTTGAGCAGCAGTTGGTGTCTTTAATTTATTTGCCATTTGTATCTTCCTCTTTTAACCATCCTTCAGCTTTCATAGCGTCCTCTACATGCTTCAGGGTATACCGTTCTCCAGTACGAGATTCAATAGCATTACGTACATAGAAGACATCACTGTGGGGAATATGTAATTTACTTACAGTGTTAGTACGAATAGCTTCATAGAAATTTTCTATTACATTGTCTGTGTATAGTTTTACCGATTTTCTACGCATTGTCAAGGACTATTTTATATTTACGAATATTTAATTATAAATAAACAGGCATTTATAATGTTACATTTAAATGTTTATATACATTTAAGTAATTATACAGTTATACTGTGTCACTTAAAGTGATAACATAGTTATACACTGTTTGTGTACACTTGTCAATAGCTTTTTTATGTCATCTTACTTTTTTTGTGTATACTAGGGTGTCGGCATTTTGACTATTAACATTGTGGTTACCAGTTGAAATACCTGATCTGTGTATTTATCCATGCACATATACGCTACCGGGGGCAGTGGCACTGGCGTAGGTGTGTGACATTTATGCAACAACCGATTTTTTGGATAATGCAAGCAATGGTTTGAGAAAATAATAAATATTGATCCACCAACAATGCATAAAGATTATATTTTATTACTATATTTGAAATACGTTTAATTGTTATCTTATCAATTAACATTTAATAGTGATTCTAAAACTATTGAAAATGAAAAGTTGTGTAGAATGTAACGGCCTATGCATTTACAGTATTAAAGAAAAAATAATAATGTGGTATGGTCGTTTTTATTGCTCAAAAATTAATTTAAAAATAATTAAAAAAAATGTAAATTAGCTATTGTAATTAATAAAATAACTATTAGAATAGTACGTATAGACATTAATTAATTAGGATTATTAAAATGAATACAATTAAATTATCAGGCACATATAATGCAAATGATCATAACTTTTATTTACAAGAAAAGATTGAAAGGTTAGAAAAGGAAAATAAAGATCTTTATAATTCTTTACAATCTTTAAAAGGCCAAAATGTAAAACTAAAAAAAGAATATGAAATGTTAGAAATTGATTATAAAAATTCATATTAATTATTTAATAAGGGATATTAATTTATCCCTTGATATGTAATTAATTAAATAGTAGAATCAGTATTAACATAAATCATTTTTAAAATAAGGAAAAAATAAAATGAAAACTACAAAAGCAAAAATATTCGCAAACTTAATCTTAACAATAAATGGCAACAAAAAAGTTGTTTATTCTTTTATATCTAATAATGATGGAACAAGAGGGTTTAGATTTAATATATTAAACTTAGTAAAAGGTTTTGCAAGGTTTAGAAGAGATTGGAAAAGTGCCAATCCTGTAAACGCTATTAATAAATCATATAGGCAGTTGCACGTTTCCTTTATCACAATAGCTTTTGAGAAAAGATCTAATCCTATTAAGCTTTCAAGAACTTTTGCAAAGGCAAGAGTATAAATAATTTCAATAGAGTGTAGGCAATTAATTTTGTCTACACTCAAACAAGGAAAAAAACAATGTTAGAATTTATTTTAAATCAAATTGAGAATCCAAATTTTTTAATTAACTTTGCAACGTTTATAGCTTTTTTAATTGTGGTAATGGTCGTAATAAACGTATATGATTATTATACAATCACTAAAAGATTTAATGACATAGACAAAAAATACAAGCAATTAAGAAAAGGAATTAAATAATGCAAGCAGTACACATTTCAAAAATGACAGGCAAGCTTGACGGTTTAAAAGCAATATCAACTAATACAACTACCAACGAGTTTTGTATTAAACAATTTCTTTCCGATAAAGACACGATTTGCAAAAATTGTTATTCTCATATTATGCTCAATAGCTATCGCAAGAATATGCAAGCATGTTTACAACGTAATAGTGATTTGCTTAGTTCTAGTATTTTACACACGCAACAATTGCCGACAATATTAGATTTATATTTTCGTTTTCAAGCGCATGGCGAATTGATAAACGATATTCATTTTATAAACTTAATTAATATATGTTTAAAAAATCCATTAACAGTCTTTGCTTGTTGGACTAAAAGAAAAGATATTGTAAACAAGGTTTTTAAAACTATGGATAAACCAAAAAACTTAATACTAATATTTTCTAATCCTATTAAATCAAAAATAATGCAACGTGTCCCTAATCACTTTGATAAGACATTTAATAATGTTTTAGAAAATGAAAACGTAGACCAACAAAATTGTACAGGGCAACAATGCAAAGACTGTCTTGCATGTTATAAATTTGATACAACAACAACAATAGTAGAAAAGGTTAAGAAGTATTGATATGAAAAAATTTATTAGAATTGAAAAGTTAAAAAAGTTTTTAGATAAAAAACAAAAATCAAAAGACAAAACTTTAAAACGAAAAAACCAAAGACAAAATAAAAAATTAGGCTCATTTATTTGAGCCTTTTTTTTTGTGATCTAAAAAGAACAAAACGTGAACAGGAACAAAACAAGAACATTTGAAATCTGAAATTTTTAAAACGTGACCGATAAGACGGACGGACGGAAACGTGACCGATAGACAGACGGACGGACAGACTGATGCAGAAATACCACACAATATAAATAAATAAAAATAATTTCAAATAGTATTGACTTTGATGCTCATTGATATATAACTGATGTATAGACAGTTAACAAATAAGATAAAAGAGGAGTTATCATGATATTAAATAGAAAAATAGTGAAAGACCTACGAGAAACCTTACAAAGCAATTTACTTAAAAACATGGACGAGTTTGAAATATCTGTAGGCAATGCAAGTTTTTCTGACACAGAGGTGACATACAAATTAAATGTTAGACTAAAAGGTGCAGAAACTAAAGAGCAGAGCGATTTAAGAATCTTTGGAGAGATGGACGGAGTTGACACCACAAAGATTGCTGACGTTCAGGGTATCAAATATAGCCTTATAGGATATAACAGAAAAGGTAGAATCAGACCATACATAGTGAAGAACTTGGACACAA
>Ga0181405_1000539_pt1 | contig 13263 bp, 10 predicted proteins | sample 28SPOviralmetaG_FD_130134 | JGI IMG/M metagenome (GOLD analysis project Ga0181405, IMG submission 130134) | Marine viral communities from the oligotrophic San Pedro Time Series (SPOT) site, San Pedro Channel, CA, USA - 28 SPOT_SRF_2011-11-29 | ecosystem: Environmental > Aquatic > Marine > Strait...
CAATTAGTAACCCCACGCCCATCTCCTGCTATTTCAGTTTCAACACCGGGAAACCCAAACCCTACTAACGGTGCAACTAACGGCATAGTAGTAGACTCTACCCAGAAAACATCTGCTGGTAGTAAGATGACTGGTGCAATAACATCTGACCCTACTAAGGTAGCAACCAAAGCTGGTGTTGTAGCTAGTACAGGTACAGGCACAAATATAGCAACCAACACAGGTCAGGCAGGTGCAGTAAACCAAGCAGGTACTTCACAGGCTGGTCCTGTTGGTACGGTAGCACAACCTACTGCATTAACAGCACAACAGATGCAAGCTGCAGGTGCTGCTCCGGGTATAACACAAGCTTTGTCAGGAGTACAGGGCGCACAAGGACAGGTTAGCCAACAAGCACAAGTACAAGCTGCACAAGGAGATCCTACTCAGTTAGCAGCATTACAACTACAGCAAGCACAAGCTCAAGCAGCACAGGTACAAGCACCTTCTGCACTACAGGCTACACCTAATCAGTTAGTTTCTGGATCTGCTGTAGACATGAACCAAGCAGAAGCTACACTAGATAAATCAGAAGCAGCTACAGTAAGAGATGAATTATCTGACTTGATGAAAGACTTTCAAGGAGGCAACACACCTTCTTGGGCTGCAGGAGCTATGAGAACAGCTACAGCAAATATGGCTGCACGTGGATTAGGGGCATCATCTATAGCAGGTATGGCTACAGTACAGGCGGCTATGGAAGCAGCATTACCTATAGCTCAGATGGATGCAGCTAATAAGCAACAGATGGCTATGGCTAAAGCAGAGCAACGAGCTAAGTTTTTAGGTATGGAGTTTGATCAGAACTTCCAAACTAAAGTAAGGAATGCAGCTAGGATTTCTGAAGTAGCAAACTTAAACTTTACTGCTGAACAGCAAGTTGCCCTAGAGAATGCTCGTATGACTAACACAGTTAACCTAGCTAACCTAGATGCTAGAAGTGCCAAAGTATTATCAGATGCTGCAGCAATGTCGCAGATGGACATGACTAATCTAAACAGCAGACAACAGGCTCAAGTTGTAAATGCTCAATCTTTCTTAGAAATGGATATGGCTAACTTAGACAACGATCAGCAGACATCCTTGTTCAAAGCACAACAAAGAGTTTCGGCTCTACTAAGTGATACTTCTGCAGAGAATGCAGCTAGACAGTTTAATGCTACTTCCCAAATGCAAACAGATCAGTTTATGGCTAATCTTAGCACAGATGTTTCTCGCTTTAACGTAGAACAAAAGAGTGCTATGGATCGTTTCAATGCAGGTGAGTCTAATGCACAGTCTAGATTTAACGCTCAACAAGGTAATGCACGTGATGAGTTTAATGCTAAGAACCACTTAGTTGTTGCACAGGCAAACGCTCAGTGGGCGCAGTCTGTAACTACAGCAAGTAATGCTGCTATAAATCAATCTAATCGTGATGCTGCCCTTGCCGCTAATAACTTAACTATGGCTGCATACAATTCAGTAGTACAGCGTGAACGTGACATGTTAGCTTGGGCTTGGAAGTCAGCAGATAACGCAGCAGAAAGAGATGCAAACGTTATGATAGCTAATATTTCTGCTAATAAAGCTGCTGAAGGTGGTAGCTTCTTATCCAAAGCTGGCTCTAAGTTCCTAGCTACTATAGGAGCAGCAGCAGTCGATAAAGTATTTTTGAAGTATTTCTAATAGGTAGGATATAAATAGAATGACATACAATCCTAGACAAACATTTGAACCCGGTCGTGGTAGTATATATAGCAGTTACAAACCGCCAAGCAAGTCAAAACCAAAACCATCTAGAAATAGTATGACTTTTGAACCCGGTCGTGGTAGTATATATGACACTTACAAGCCACCAAAGAAGTCAAAACCAAAGCCACCTAATAGAAACACTGGAGGTTATGACCCAGTAGGTGGTGGTTCTATAGATGATCCAGGATATAAAGGTCCAGGTTTAGGTTCTAATCCAAATACTGGTAACGATAAAGATGACTCATCACAGGATACTTTTATAGATACACTAATGAATAAAGTAAAGTCATCGTTTAACTTTGCTGGTGGAACATCTCAAAATGATGAACCAACAGATCCAGACCCAGTTTCTGTATACACTGCTGATGTATTTGCATCACCTGTTATACAAGTAGGGTATGAGAACCCTAACGATATGAGATCTGGTGAAGAAATAGCAACAGATATTGCTAGGATGTTTGATAGAAGTAAAGACAAAGGTTACTACCAATACTCAACAGAGGCAGGTAGTCGTTACGATGAGGTTCCAGCAGCTAGTGCTAACAAGAACTTAGATGCAAACAAAACTAAAAGTGCTGTTGAAAGATTTCTAAAAGAAGTTATAGCTCCAGACTCTAAAGAGTATAAGATAAAAAAGAATGACACTCTATCAGCTATTGCTCTACGAGAAGGTATTACTGTAGCAGATCTTGTTAAGGTTAATGGTATAAAAGATAAGGATAGAATATATACAGACGAAACTCTTATTATACCTGAGTCTAAAGATATGCAAAAAGTAAAAGACTTTGTTGATAGTATAGACCCTGATGCAGAGTTCTCTCAGTCAGGTGTGCCTATGGATCAAAGAGAGTTTGCACCAGAAGATACATCTGAATTGAATAACCCACAGACTCAACAAGGCTTGATGTCTACTGATCCTGTGACAGGCTATGATGAAATAGATCTACCTACTGAAGCAGAAGTAGATAAAAAGATTAAAGGCTTGGGGGCTAGACCAGATGTTACTGTCACTGAGCTTGATGATGTAGGAGTAGATGATCTACCAGAAGAGGGTATACTAGCTGCTCAAAGGAGTAACGTAGTATACTCTGATCCAGAAATGGATTACATTGTTTCTCTTGAACAGTTTAGAGAAAACCCTTATGAGCTAAACTCATCAAACTTATCTCCAACAAGTCATAAGTCAGGACTTACAGTAGCAAACGGTTTTGATGTAGGTCAGCACGACAGGCAAGTGTTAGTAGATATGGGATTGAGTGATACAACAATAAATAAGTTTGGAGACTTTATAGGTTTAAACCCAGACACAGTAATAGATCCTAATACAGGTAGAAGTGTAGGCTCTTCAGTTGCAGCAGCCAACAGGTTTGAAACAGTAATACGTGATGGTGAACCAGTAAGAGTTCCAACAAGAGAGTGGACTGCTGCACGTACAAGAGGGCACACTCTTATGACGCAAACATTTGAGACCGCACAAACAGAAGGTACTTTGCCTAGTTTTACTAGATCAGAACTAGAACAAATATCTAAAGGATCTTATAAAACTTTTGGTACTGATGTAGCTAAAAGAGACTTTGGTGAAGGGTATGATGATCTTGCAGAGGATGTCAAAGCTGCCTTAGTACAGGAGGCATATGTAAGAGGTAGTGTTAGTGATAGTGCTATCAATAGTGCAAGAGAAGGAGCTAATGCATTAACTGTACTAGATAATACTGCAAGTTCACAATCTCGTAAAGACAATGCAAGAGATTGGTTGAATAATAACTCTTTTGATGATGATCCTAAACTAAGTAAACAAGGTATTCAGATTCTTACAAATGAAATAATAAATGAAAAAGGTTTAGACATTGAACAATTGGAGGTTGACTCTATTATAGGACCAAATACAAGAAGAACAGTAAACCAAGTTCTTAGAGATGCAGGAAAAACACCCCCTGCTGCAAATGCTAGTGGTGATGCTAGACGTAAAGAACTATTGGAAGATGTACTTATAGAAACTTTGATGCCCCCCACAGAAGAAGATTAATATGTTTGGACTACCACTAGAACTAATAACAATGCTTGGCTCCACTGTACTAGGTGGAGTGATGTCCATTTGGGGGCAGAGCATGAAGATGAAACAAGAGCAGAACAAGATGCTCATGGAACGTGCCAACGCTAACGCAGGGTTTGCAGCAGAAGCACGTAACGCTGGAAAGAACGATAAACATTTCGCATGGACAAGAAGACTTATTGCATTATCTGCAGTCTTTGCTATAATAGTGTTGCCGAAGTTGGTTGCTGTGTTCTATCCAGAAGTTGGTGTGTACGTAGGCTACACTGAGGTACAGGTAGGCTTCTTAGATTTTATCTTTGGGTCAGGACCAGAACTAGTTAAGTGGCAGTATGCACAAGGATTTGTAATAACACCACTAGATACACACATCGTATCAGCTATCGTAGGCTTATACTTTGGAGCAGGATTTACTAAGTAGGATAATAACATGGCAATAGCAGGACCATTCGACAGACCAGTTCCAGGTGAATCTTTAACAGATGAACCTAAGAATAACCCTTGGGAGACACCTCCTGAGATGGACACCATTGAAGAAGTTACAAAGTACTACATAAATAGTTTGGCTAATCAAGAAGTACTAGATGATCTAGCTGCAATGTGTCAGGTAGGCTCACCTCTAAAGCCTATTGTACAGAGCATCACAACATCAGGTCAGATGAGAGGACTACACACAGTAGACAACAGCTTACTTGTAGCTCCAATCATACATGAGTTCTTAAAGCAAGCCATACAGTCTATGGGTATTGATGTAGACGATGATGGTACAGACCCACAGGCAGAAGCAGAAGCTTCAGAAATGAGGCGCTTTCAAATGTTAGCTGCAAAGTATTTAGAAGATGAACCAGATGCTGCAGATCCCGGAAAGCAACTACTACAAGAAATAGTAGATGAGACAGAAGAAGCTGAAGTAGGTGACACACCAGAAGAAAAGCCACAAGGCTTAATGGCAAAGGGTTAATATAATGGGATTAGATTGGAAAATGTTTGCTGCTGATTTCCTTACAGAAGTAACTGAGGATATTCAAGATAGACAGACAGAAGCTAAAACATACGAGAAAGAACAAAAGGCTGCTGCTGAACGTAATGCACAACTCATACAACAACGAGACTTGAAAGCAAGATCAGCCGCAAGTCTAGGCAAACAAGCAAGAGCTTTAGGAGCATCACCTGCACAAGTTAGAACAGCTATGGCATCTGGTATAACAGGAATAGCTGACCTATACAATAAACTACAGGCTGCAGCTAATACCAAAGGCATTAAAACGCTGGGTGTAGATGACGTTGATGCTCTTATAAACATGCCAAACCTAGCTACAGTAAATCAAGAGTTAATAGATATGCCCTTAGAAGAGTTTGCTAAACGTAGCTATGGCGTACAACCTCTTACAACAACAACTAAACCTGATACTAAAGAAGCCAGTATGCTTGCCAGTATGTTTGGTTATGATGCTAAACAACGTGCAGAAAAAAGGCTTTCAGATACAGAGTTTGCAGGAGGTATGTCTGTAGCTGATATAAATGCACTCTCACGTCAGTCTGAGTATAGCTCATTGATTGACGATGCTACTATGACGTTCACTGAAGTGAATTACTTTACATCAGATAACTCTTTAACCTTTAGCAAAACGTTAAGTAAAACCTTGTCAGATTCTGTAAAGGGAGATGAGGCTGAAGCTTACATAAAAGGTAAAGTACGAACAGCAGGTAACTCTTCAATGACTACATCTGAGCTTAAAGAAGCCAGAGATAAAGCAGCCAAGAATGCTCGTGATTTTCTAAAAACTAATGCAGCTAAAATATTAATAGATCAATATGCAGACACTTATCACAAAGGTGGCTTCTTTGATAGTAGACTTGTAAGAAATCAGATAGAAGCTGCTATGGGTACAGGATATTTAAACGAATTATTAGATATGTATGATCAAGTTCCAAACACTCAGGAAGATAGTGATCAAGATAGTAGCACTACCTCTTCTTCAACAACTTCACCAGAGGTAAATCTAAAGACACCTATTAAGGTTGAACAAACTCTCAGAGAACCAGAAGCAACAGGCTCTGAAGCAGAAGAAGATTCAACACTTAAAGCTGCTTCACCTTTGACAGAGGAAGGTAAGGCTATAGTAGAGCAAGCACTGGGTGGACAACTTATAAAAGGCTACACGGCTGAGTACACACGTGAGCAATGGAATAACATGTCTCGTAATGAACGTGAAGAAAGAGACTTACCTGTATCAAGAGCAGGTATCATAGGCTTTGACTTCAAAGAGGATATAGATGAGATGTTAGAGAAACCTCTACGTAACTTAAACATCAAGCGTAACCTAAATCCAAATAAAGAATATAAGATAAAAATAAAAGGTGGCAGTAGAAAGGGTGGAACGTACACAGTTACAGGAAACCAACTTTCAACTATGGATGATGGAGCATTTACAATGCCGTATAAACCTGCTATTGAAATAACTGAGTATAAAGAAGGGGATAACAAGGCTCCAAAAATAACCCAAAGAATACTAAAACGTTATCAACGTGACTTTAAAGAAAAAGTACAAGAAGAAAAAGATGCCTTGGGGCCAACCAATCCTAATATGTAGGTGAATAATAATGGACTACTATGAGTTACTAAAGTGGGATCAGGAAACAGGCTTTGATAATGAAGTTACTCCTGATCAAATAATAGATGATGATGATGATTTTATTCTTGATTCAAATGCTACCCTTAAAAAAGATGACCTAAAGAAGCATCAATTCTTAAACCCTATTCGTGACTACATGGTAGAGCGTAAGGGTGTTGACTACGCAGACTTAGGTGCAGATGAAGTCATAGAAGATTTCGTTGATCATATGCGTTACTTCAATGCTAACAGTGTATCGACTGCAGGTGAGGTTCGCTTCATCGGTAAAGCAGATGATGTACGCAAAGCGAAAGCTAAAAAAGCATATGAGATATATGATCAACTAGGTAATGTGTTTGTCAATGATGGTGTTATGGGTGCAGTCGATGGTATAAAAGACTACGTATTTGCTGCAGCTACAGACCCAACAAACTATTTAGGTTTAGCTACTGGTGGTTTAGGACGTATGGCTGCTGCTGGTGTATCACTAACAGGCAAGCAAACTATAAAAGCTGTAGTACGTCAAGCAGGTAAAGAAGCGTTACAGAGTGGTACTACAAAAGCAGCAGCAAAAGAAGCAGCAGAACGTGCTGGTATAGAAGCGGCACGTAGAGCAATACATCAAGGCTATACCACAAAGCAGAGTGGTAGATTATATGGAGATGTATCAAAACGTGTGGCTTCAGAAGGACGCAGAGTACTAGCTAAAGAAGCTATGCAAAAGAAACAGAAAGAGTTACTTGAAACTGCTGCTACTAGATCTTTAAAACAAACTGTAGCGTTGGATGCTGGTGCTGCTGTGTTACAAGACGTAATGGCACAGAAAACTATGATGGCAGCAGGGGCGCAGGAAGAATATAGTGCTTTACAGACAGGCTTTTCATCCTTACTTGGTGGTGTGGCAGGTGCTGCACAGCTAGGCTTTGGTAAGTTTCGTGGTGCATCAGGTTTTGATGACACAGGTGATCCACTAGAAAAGCTTTCTAATAATGTTATTAAAGAAATGTCTCCTATGTTTACAGGCAAACAAGCTAAAGAAGCTGGTGATGTAATGATTAAAGAGATAGAAGCTTGGAATGCCAAGGTAGAACGTGGTGGAGATTTCACAGCAGATGCTATGCCAGCAGAACTAATTAAAAATATCATGTTAGGTTCTGATAATAAGAGTGGCCTAGCTAAACTATTTAAAGATTCAGGTTACAAACTAGGACGTGAAAAGCATATCTCTGATGTAATGACAAACGTAGCTAGGTTCTTACCAGATGAAGAACTTGCTCGTATCAACAAAGAGATGACTAAATATACAGGCATCAAGATAGGTGAGTTGACTGAAAACAAAACTGCGCTGGGAGACTTAATATCTAAAAGAATAAATGAAGCAGGTAAAACTCTTAACGTTATGTCTCAGGTTCGTATGACATTAGACGCAGGTATTATTGCATCTAACGAAAGACTTGCTAAAACACTTGATGAAGTAGAAGCTAAAGAAGCTATAGGTAAAGAGTTACGTAATGCTGAGAAGTCTGAACCATTTAAGTATGGTCAGTCTGTATGGAAACGTTTACTTGTTTCATCTCCTGCTACCACAGCAATCAACGTTGCAGGTTTTGGTCAGTTCTACGTAGGTCAAACTATGGCTGACTTGTTTAACTCTACAAGATTGATGGTTAAAGGACTAGGACAGTTAACAGTAAACAGAGCAGGAGCAGAGGAGTCATTTAGACAGGCTCGTGCGTTGACTGTGATACAAGGACAGAAGATGCGTAACCTTCTTGATCCTTACACTACGCATGACACATACATGAAGTTCCTAGATGATAATGAGGACATAAGAAAAGCTTTGTTCGAGACTATGGCAGGTGGTATAGATGCTAATGCAGAACGATTTGGTATGGACCCTTCAGGACTTCTCTACAGAAACCTAGAACCTATGGCTCTTGCTGCAAATAAGGTAACTGGTGTACGCATACAGGACAGCTTTACAAAGTCTCAGATGTTTATGACAGAGCTTGACAAGTACCTACGTTTAAATAAAAAGGTAACCCTAAAACAGGCTTTGTCAGGAGAAGAAGACCTTATAGATGAAGTAGCTTTACAAGGTGCGCTTGATAGTACACTGAAGTCTGTGTTTTCTAAAGATTACACAACAAAAGATACACCAGAACTACTTAGAACTACAGCTAAACTTGTAGAGTCTTTTTCTAACACACCTGGTTTTGGTACTATCCTACCCTTTGGTAGGTTCTTCAACAACGTTGTAGCTACCTCTTATCAGTGGTCACCTCTTTCTGGGGGTATGCAGTTATTTAATAAGTTTGCAAGATACGCTTTTAACAAGGCTAAAAAAGAAGGGGTAGATGTTACAGAGGGTGAAGTATTTGCTCGTTCTGCTGTAGGCACAACAGCATTGTTCATGGCTATGGATTATGATGAAGAAAAACGTAAGAAAAATCTTGGTGTTTATGACGTAGACGTAGGCGGTGGTAGTATTGTTGATGCAAAAAATACATTCCCCTTCTCCGTTTTCCTAGCAGCAGGACGTATACTTAATCTGAGGCGTCATGGTGAAGCCGTACCACCAGAGTTAATACAAGAGATTGGTACTCAGGTAGCTGTAGGACAGTTTGCTCGTGACGCACAGTTTGGAAATGATATAAACAACTTATTAGATACATTAATAAATGCTGATGAGGGAAGCCGTGGAGCTTCTATAGATGCTGCTTATAAAACTTTAGGTAATGCTGCAGCAGGTTTTACTAGACCACTTGACGCATTTAATAAAATAATAGGCTTTGCTATGGGTACAGACGGTGCTAAAGATGTACGTCAGGCTGATAGTGCAAATGTCCTTACACAGACTTCTACTAAATACGTTGATAATATATTAGAAGCATTCAGTGATGCAGCAGATTTAATTACAGGAAAAGAATTAGGTCTTGGCGATAAAAGTATTACAGGGGAAGAGTTAAGAGTAGCATCAAGAGAAGGTGAAGTGTATGACGCTAATCCTTTTGCTCGTCTGTTTGGTTTAACATTAAAACGAGGGCGAACATCTACAGAAAAAGCTTACTCCATGTCTGAGATGCAACCTTGGACTGCATCAGAAAGAACTAAGATACCTGCTTATGATAAAGCATTCAACAGTTTTATAGCTCCTGTCTTAGAGCAGCAGACTAGTTTACTAATAGCGACACCTGAGTTCAAACAAGCAGGGCTTGCTGGAAGACGTAAGATGCTGAAGACTGTAATATCAGACAGTAAGAAGTATATACGTGATGAAATGGAAAGTGGTTACTTGGGAGGCGAACCTGAGAGACTAAGGTTAGCAGCTAAAGCAAGTAGAAAAGGTACTAAAGAAATAAGGAGAGAGGCTCTAAAGCTTATGAAAGAGCAGTATGGAATAGAGGCAACACTAGAAGACCTAGACTATACTGAGCTAGATATATTTATGGAATACGTAGATTATCTGGAAGACATATATGAGGAAGCAGCAGACATCTAAAAGAAGGGGCCGCATTTAGCGGCCCTTTTCATTTGGTTATGTAGCTATGTCCTGCCCACATCTTACACTCAAGAAGTTTATCTCTAGCTTTCTTGCGTTGGTCATTGTCATCAAGATTATCTAACAAGAAACTATCTACTACTTGTATAGCTTCTCTCAAGTCCTTCTTAAACTTCTCACGTTTAGACTCTATATAATCTGTAGCTTCACGCTCTAGCTTCTGCATAAGTAAATAGATCCTGTGTGGCAGGTTGTTTCTGCTCTTGTTTTGTTACTAGTTTTTTAGGTAGACTGTCTAATATATTTTTAGCAGTATCTTTGTCTATCTTAAACCACTCTGCGTTGGTTTCTTTAGCTACAAGTTTTGCTTTTTCGTGAGCAGCAGCTTCGTACTTACGCATATGAGAAACATTTACGTGGTGTATTAACTCATAAGATCTATAAGGATCAGCAGTATTAAACTGTGACAGTCTCTTGTGGGGGTTCTCTGCCATTCCTATCTTTATCCAATCAGGCCAAGCTTTATTAGTTATTGCATAGATAGAACCTTCTGTAGTAGATGAAGACTCTGACGTAACACTAAGTAATCCATCAATGTTTTTGTAGTGTCCAGGTTTTAATATATTATAAAGTGGGTGACCCCTTGGTACATACTTACCATCTTTGTATATATTCTTAGCGTTGTTTCTAGGATTACTTCTTTGATTACGTTCCTTCTGTATCTCAGGACTGTTTCCCTTTTCATAATACTTAGGTCTACCTGTTCTAGGATTTATTTCTACGTCTTTAAATAAAGTCATTCTATACCTCCTGTGGTATTTGAGTACACCATACCCAGTATTTTGCTTCCCACATATACTCAGGTCTAGTAGCCTCCAAGACTTTGCTACGTTCAGTCGCAGCCACGTTACATTTTTCTATACTCTCATATAAAATATTATCACTCATAATCATTGGCTCTTCATTAAATATAAAGAGTGCTACTAATACCCAAGCCATATACTATTCCTTTGCTTCGTAATACTGTTCAACTTTATCGTTGACCCAAGGTTCAAGATACTTCTCTGTTACACTGAATGTCGCAAAGAAAACTATTATTGCTGTTGCTACTACTTCCATATTATCTTCCTTATGTTATGTCTACTATTTCACACACGTCACCAGAGCAAGCAAAAGTTTGACTCGACTTCGTGTTGTCTTCTTGTTCATACTCTGAAAGCTTAGTCCAGTCAATCTTTTTCGGCATGGTCTTGAGTAATTCTTTGTACTCTTCCTTGCTGCAATCTTGATATGGAGCTTGCTGATAGGTATGGTCTGAGTGTGGTAGAAAAGATACACCTGACATTTCGTCAAAGTGTTTGTAGACAAAGGCTCCTACCTCAAGCCATTCATCATCACGTACTGATATTGTAACTGAGGGCTTATGCTCACACCAATGGCGTTGGTAAGTAAGCCAAGTCTCTAGCTGTTCAATAGCAGTCATGTCGTTGCGTGTCGTTGCTCTCTCTGGTGCTTGTACAGGAAAGCTGAACACGGTTGTACTGTCGCTCTTAAATACACATGGCTCATTAGGTACGCCATTGTCTATCATAAACTGTGTAAGGGGATCTTTATTATCACCTCGTACAGTACGGATGTAGTATGGAGAGTGACGAGCATGTATACCACTGGCACTGTCCACCAACTGCGAGACAGTACCCGAAGGTTTGACGCAGGTAATAGCAGCAGACTGAGGTATATCAAGCAAGTCAGCGTATTCATGATTAGTAGCCAGTGCGATATTCCGTAAGTCATCTAATAGCTTCTCCAAGTTAGAGTTAACAGCAGTCATCAATGGGTTGTCCATGATACCTGTCAGCGACACACCAAGCAATCTCTCTTCTTCAGTATTACGTTGCCACACTTTACGCAGGTACGGAAACTTTGTGTACGAGCTTTGGATTGTGCCAAGTATTGTGGCGAGTTTGACTTTACGCTCCAAGTCTTTAACCGTATCAGTGGCACGTACCACAACCTCCGTAAGATTGCAAAACTGGTAAGGTCTAAGTATGATTTCAGAACACGGGTTGCAGCCGAACTCGTAGTTAGGATCACGCCTACCATACTTAGCAGCTTGTGCTTTAGATGCTTCACGATTAAAGATACCTCTCTCTCCTGATTTACTCTCTACCAACGCAGTCCACTCACGCATGAATGTTTCTATGTCTGGCTTCTCTGTGTATGTTACAGAGTTGTTAGCCAATGCTCTGTGTGGTGCTGTATCCCACCACTGTCCTGACTTAGCGTGACGCATACGATCATCACTTAGATTAGATAGGGAGATCATAGCACTACGTCTTACGCCACCTACTACAACTATCTGACCAATGAAGCACATCAAGTCATGGCATTCCATAGAGGTAAGCTTACGTCCTTGTGCATGTTTGAATGTGTTGACTGAGAAGTTAAACAACTCAACAAGAGGTCCAGGTCCACTGGCTCTACCACCAAACGTCTTGAGCCTAGCACCTGCAGGACGTACACGAGTAACATCCCACTTAGGTATCTCACCTGCCCATAACAACGCTAGTAGTTGTCTGAACGCTTTAGCCCAACCTTCTTTGCTGTCCTTGACTACAATGGTAGTCTCACTGTCAAACAACTCAGGTATTTCTGGTAGCTGTTGTACAAACTGACGCTCAACGCTGAAGCCTACGCCTGTGCCACAGAGCAAGATAAACATGGCCTCATCGAAAGACTTAGGGTCATCGACAGGTAGGTATGAGCAGTTGTAACCTGCTGTGTTATCTCTGTCCAACGCAGGACCACTAGTCATCATGGCTCTCATGCTTGGCATTATATCTAAGCTAAGTATAGCTTGCTCTATCTCATTGCTCCACGAATCATTGCCTAGCTTTGGACGTACTACATTATCCATGTAGCGTCCTACTGTCTCAGCCCATGACTCACGGCCTTTGCCATCTACATACTTAGCGTAGCGTGACTGGTGTATAAAACTCTGATAGTCTGTTGGTAGTAAGTTACTCATCTAATCCTCCGTTGTTCCAAGGGTAGCATGGAACGATGCTTTGTTTACAATACTTCTTGTTGTCTACCAGTAACACTGGCAATACTATTATTACGAATATACAAAATAATACAGGCCATATTAGACCTCTCATATTACAATAGTTCATTTTTTATACCACACTACATATACAATCATTACAACTAACCAAAACAGTATAGTTGCACCCATGTATATGTCTGTCATGTCAGTCATCTGTTATCCCCACTTCCCTTTATAGTTCCTCGTTCTTGTCTACTCTTTAACTTAGCTA
>Ga0181405_1000541_pt1 | contig 13252 bp, 18 predicted proteins | sample 28SPOviralmetaG_FD_130134 | JGI IMG/M metagenome (GOLD analysis project Ga0181405, IMG submission 130134) | Marine viral communities from the oligotrophic San Pedro Time Series (SPOT) site, San Pedro Channel, CA, USA - 28 SPOT_SRF_2011-11-29 | ecosystem: Environmental > Aquatic > Marine > Strait...
AGTAAGCGCTACGGAGCATACTTACCAGAGGAATATTATCGCCAGTTGATTATCTACGCTTTCTTATACACATTAGAGATGGGCGAGATGCCGACATTCGTAGGCGTCAATTACCTTCGCTTTGATGATACCTTCTTTGTCAAAGTTAATCAGCAAGTGCTTGATGAAGCTAAAGACTTAATTAAGATGGTACACGACTGTATAAAGGAACGCGAAGAGTACGAAGATAGATATGAGCAAAAGCCTCAGAATCTATGTAAGTGGTGCTCTTTCCATAAAAGTAACGGTGGGCCTTGTGACGCTGAAGTACCTAAATGGAAACCAACATATAAGAAACGTAAAAAAGAAAATTACTCAGATATTGATTCATCCTTGAAGAAACATTTAGATGTTGAGAGTCAATCACAGTTTCCAGACTTTGATTAAGAGCAATCTTTAAATACTAGCGTCATGTAAAATAATACATGGCGCGCGATGATTATGGTGCTATTTCCGTAATCTCTGATGACGAACGTGAAGCATTAGGATTAAGAGGTAGGCCAAAACCCGATGATGATGAAGAAGGATTATTCGAAACTATAGGTAAAGCAGGCGATAAACTAGGAGAGACTCAACTAGGTAAAAAACTTGGCTCCATACTTACAGTTTTACTTTTAGCCTTTTTTGGTGGTGGGGGAGATTTAAGTGCGATTGAAGAAATTTTCGGAGGAGATGATGACGGTAAGCCAAGGGGTGGATGTACCGACCCAACCGCTATTAATTACAAATCAGATGCGAGCTTTGATAATGGTAGTTGTGTATTCCCTCCTCCTGTTATTTATGGATGTACTAACTCCGATGCAGATAATTATAACTCACAAGCTACTCATGATAATGGTAGGTGTCAGTTTCTTGGTGGACCAGTAGACAACAACACTGGTAATCAAACAAACGAAGATACTACTGTATATGGTTGTATGGACTCAGAAGCTGAGAATTATAACAGCCGAGCTGAGGAAGATGACGGTAGTTGTGAATATGAAGAGTATGATTGTACGTCGAACGAAACTTACTTTTACGATAATTTAGAGTTTGGAAATTACTCTAGAGAACCGAACACTTTAAATATAACTGTTGATGTTGATACAGATTGTGACCAAAATACACTACCTATCATGATAGGCTACGATGTAGGTCATATTAAGATAGAAGATAACGAAACAGTATGGAATGGTTATATGTGGGTCGATACTTTTTTTAATGTAACAGGCTGGGAAGAAGATGAGTTGGAACTTACTTCTGGACCAGAATATTTTACAGAGCCATACACTGGTTGGTATATTATATGGGTAAACCTTTTTGCTGACTGGAATAGAGATGGTGATTACGAGTATGTAACTTCTTTTAATATAGAGAAGTTGTATCTAGAGGAGGAGGAATGAAGGCTAACCAAATGTTAGTCTTAACGAACATGTTAGCGAAAATAATCTCAGAATTGGATGATGTGAAAGTAATGATAAAGAATAACACATATGAAGATTTTGTAGGTGAGGAGGAATGACGTGGTTGGAAATACTAGAGATGTTAGCAGTGGTAATGGCTTTATTAGCTATCATCCTTGCACTGACAATACTTGTAGCATTTGCGCGCCGCATGATGCCAAGAAGTATTCCAGAAATGAAATTGATAAAAAAGATAAAAAAGGAGAAACCAAAAATGAGTAAAGATACAACAAGTGAAGGAGTTACATTCAACGACATTTTTATGTTTATGATAGCTGTGCCTTTAGTATTACTCTGGGTTGGGTTTGCAGGATTCGTTATACACAGCGGACTAAATGACTCATCAGTTCTAGAACAAATTGAAGGATATACAACTTTGATAGCTATATTAGGTGGGCCAGCCCTTCTAATTATCAAAGATGCTTTAGATGTTTGGAAACAAGAACAAGCTGAGAAGACTGCGTTCTATAAGGTAAAAGCACAAGCTGTTATCGATTATAACGACCATGCTCAGAAACAAGCTCAGATGATAGAAGCTAAAGCACAAGACCAAGAACATAAAATGGAAAGTAAAAAATAAATAAGGAGAAACAAATATGCCAACAGAAAAAATATACAACGAGTTAAAAGGTGAACACTTTCACGGTAATAACCCAGATATGATGTTGAAGTTTGACAAACCAGACAAGGCACAGATTGATGAGATGAGTTACAAAAAACCAATCACATCATTCAAAGAGATGCCCCAAAAGAAGTTACAATATAACTATCTAGCTGGTAGCGGAGAACCCGTAGAAGGATTTAATCCCCTACACACATTAGACTATTTGGAAAAAGTCAAAGACTTACCTAATAACAGCGCAAGCATCAAGAAAGACGAAGAATAGGACCACCAATGGCCCCGAGAAAGAAAACACGTAAAAAGCCAACTAGAAGGAAAGCTGCACCTAAACGCAAACCTACTAAAAAGAAATCTAAGTCAAGAGTCAATGAGGCTGGTAATTATACCAAACCTACAATGAGAAAAAGACTATTTAATAGGATTAAAGCAGGTAGTAAGGGTGGTGCTCCGGGTCAGTGGTCAGCACGTAAAGCTCAAATGTTAGCACGTGCATATAAAGCCGCAGGTGGAGGATATCGCTAATGGTTCTCAAAAAGTCCCAGAAATCCCTCAAGAAGTGGGGTAAGCAAAAATGGGGCTACGTTACAAAAGGTGATGCAAAGAAACCTAAATCTAAACGTGGTCGATATCTACCTAAGAACGTTAGGTCTCGACTAACCAAAAGTCAGAAAGCAGCAACGAATCGCAAGAAACGTAAAGCAGGTGGAGTGGGTAGTAGAGCAAAGTATTCTAAGAAGATTAAAAAAGCAGTAAGGAGGAGTAAATAATGCCATACGGTAAAGGAACATACGGAAAAAAAGTAGGACGACCTAAAAAGAAGAAAACTAAAAAGAGGAAGAAATAATGGCCCCTAAAAAGAAAAAGGATGCCAAACTAACTAGAGCAGGAGTATCAGGCTATAACAAGCCAAAGAGAACACCTAATCATCCTAAAAAGTCACACGTAGTTGTTGCTAAAGTAGGAGATAAAACTAAATTAATTAGGTTTGGTCAACAAGGTGTAAGTACCGCTGGTAAGAAGACAGATAAGAAATCTAACGCCCGAAGAAAGAGTTTTAAAGCGCGTCACGCTAAAAATATTAAGAAGGGTAAAATGTCTGCAGCTTACTGGGCTAATAAAGTTAAATGGTAAGCTTTATATAGATAGAGCTTCTAAATATGTATGGGCACCCGCTACAGGGCCATTGCTCCACAGGTTACTTATCGCAAGTGCCACCGTGGGTACCCCAAATATGGAGATATCAACATATGAACAATACAAACAATGAAACAGCAACCAATGAAACAGCTGACGATGGAAATATCACAGCTATTCTTGAGACTGTAGAAGAATCTGGAATGTTAGACCAAATAATGGACGAACCAATTTTAGCAGGATTAACTACTATGGTATTAATTTTAGCTAGCGCAGTAGCTTATCAAGTACCCGCAGTTAAAGAATTAGTATTCAAGTACTTAAAAAATAACGAAGCTGAATTGATGAAGATGTTAGATGGAAATCTAAGCAAAGCCCAGATGAAAGCTTTTGAAAAGCTAGACGAACAAGCACAAAAGCACGTCAAAGACTCTTTAGTCCGTAATGTATTAATTACAGCTTGGGACGAAAAAGATGACGAGCTAGCTAGTCTTGTAAAATCTAAAGTCAAAGCCGCCCTCGATGAAGGGAAAGGTCTTTGAACGTAGAGGAATACGAGACTCGATTACGCAAGAGGGTTGGAGAAGCTGAATATGGTAGACATAAAGAGCTTGTCCGCCTTCTGGCCCGTAATCTTGCGCTTGAAGACTTGCTTTGGTCGGAAATTCTTGTATGTATTCGGGATGTTAACGCTAGAACAGAGTTATTGCGACAACGAAACCAAATAGTTAGAGATATCCATACTGAATTTAGAGCATTGAATATAGAAGTACCAACTGAAATGGAAAAGAGTGCAGAAGGTTTTGGTTCTTTCTTAGAGGAATTAATAGATGATGAAAAACGAGAAACACCTGAAAAGCCTGTTGACAGGTAAAGGTGGAATAGATTCACGACAATTAGAGAAAATCTTCGCTAAATGTAGAGACGATAAAGAAAAAATGCGCAAATTAGTACAAGCTTTTTGTACAGCGTATTTGATAGACAATAAACAAAGACCTCTAAGGTTAAGACCTTTACAAGAGGACATAGTTTTAGAATGTTTAATTAATCGTACTAATGATGATAAACAAAAAAAGTTAGCAATTTTAGCACCACGAGGAAGTGGGAAATCTTTCGCTTTGTCAGTAGCAGTTACTATATATATGTTTTTTAATAGGTTTAGAGATTTAGTATTTATACTGGCTCCTACAGAAGACCAAGCCGCTTTAATTTTTAATTATGTTTATAGACATTTTGCTGATAACACTTTTTTAAATGGATTAGTAGCAAATTATAGATTTCATAATAAGCCCAACATAACACTTAAGGGGGGCACAGTTATGAGAAGAGCTCCGTTAGCGCCTAGTAACCAAGGACAAGCTATACGAGGCCAACACCCTACATTCCTAGTAGTTGATGAGTCTCCACTCATCGACGACAAATTGTTCATTGACAATGTAGAGCCTGCTATTGTATCGAATAAAGCACCATTTATAAATCTTGGAACACCAAAGTCCAAAGATAATCACATGTGGAGATATTTGTATGACGACGGGTATGCAGATACTTTTACTAGATTACATTATACTTGGCGTGATGCTGTGAAAAAAGGAGAAGCTTACTCAGCACCCTACACTGAAGAAGAAATGTTAGATAAGATGATGGAATGGGGAGAAGACTCTATCTACTGGAGGACAGAGTATGAATGTGAGTTTGTAGAGTCTGTAGCGAATATATTTACTCCAGAAAAAATTAAGAGGTGTTATGATGATTACGAACTTATTAGACTTGATGGGGATGGAAAGCAGAGAGGAGGCAACATTACTGTTGGTGTTGACATTGGCAAATCTGTTAACTCTACTGTTATTAGTGCATGGTCCCTTGATAAGTCTGACACAGAAAATATTGCTAGACTTGTTTACCTTGAAGAAATTAATGCTAGAACTGGTGGACACGATATTCCATACCAACGTCAACGTATTATGGATGTTACCAATGAGCTTGGTGCTAATAGGCTTATTGTGGATTGTACCGGTATTGGTGGTGCGGTTGAGCAAGACCTTAGATTAGCTTGTTTGGACTCTAACGTACATTTTGTACCCTTTATATTTACAGGGGGACCAAAAGGAACTAAGACACAAATGTATAGAGATTTCCAATCATATATACAACAAGATAGAGTTAAAGTGCCTAATCCTGAAAATTTAGAACCAGATATGGCTAAATTGATACATAAGTGGACTAGAGAGCATATAGAACTAGAATATACCATGGATGCTGCTAATAAAACAGAAAAAATAGCTGCACCAAGTGGTAAACATGATGATTATTGCGATAGTTCGGCTATGGGAATACATGCGACTTTGTCTATGTTACCGATGTCAGGTAATTTCGGACAGTCAATAGTTTCACGTCCTATTAATAAAAATAGAATGAATAGAGGAAATCATTCAAATTCTCCACTTTTTACAACTTCTAGACGTAAAGTTACACTAAACAAGCACTCTATAGGTGGAATGTAACAAAAACTTTATATACTCATAAATAGTAAATTATAAATAGCCATGTCGTTTATAGATAATATTAGACGTCGTTTTGCTGTAATAGGCAGTAATCCTACGTACAAAGAAGACGACCCACGAAGTTACGGTGCGGGAGTAATTCAAAGACTCAAGATTAATCGAGGATTTGGGTCTCAAGATAAAGACTACGAACCACACATAGGTAAAAATAGAACATATATGAACATATATCTTTCTGACCCTATAGTTCGAACTTTAATCGATTTACCGTGCTTATACGCTGTAAAGGATAATTTTGATATTGTTACAGCTGACGATAACGTGAGGGAAGAAGTAGAAGAAATGTTCCGCGATATTAATATAGAACATATATTATATGGTTGGGTAAGAAATGCACGTATTTTTGGTACAGGATATTTAGAATGGACAGGAGATAATTTAGTTCTTAGGTCTAGTCAGAATATGTTTGTTAAGAGAAATGAGCACGGACAAATTATGTACTACTATCAAAAAGTAGGAGATGATGAAGAGAGTGTTCGTTTTGAAGAAGATGAAATTATAGAATTAAAGAATAATCAATTTGATGATTTCGCTTATGGATTATCTGATATCCACCCAATTATATATTTAGTTGATTTGAAAGACTATGCAGAAAGAGATATAGGTGCTGCTCTTAATAAGTATGCCTCAAGTAGGTTTGATGTAAGTGCAGGATTACCTGATATGCCTTATGGTCCAGACAAGATTAACGAAATAGTAGAAGCATTTAATACTTTAGCACCCGGTGAAGATATTATCCATGGTAACGACATTGTTATTAAAGAGTTACAAGGTTCACAGAGAGCATTTGAATATGGTAAGTATACAGATGATATTTTAGATAAAATACATGTAGCTCTTAAAACACCTAGAACTATGTGGACAGACCCAGAGAAAGCACGACCTATCTTTGAACCATACGTAAGATACTTACAAACAATGATAGAGGGTGCACTAAATGCCCAGCTTATGCCTCAATTAGAAAAGGGAGAGGCTAAGTTTAAATTTAGGCAAATTAACGTTGATGACGCATTTACTAAAGCTAAGACTGATATGATTTACTTATCAGAAGGCGTATTGTCGCCGGGAGAAGTAAGAGAGGAAAGAGGACTTAATGCAGAAGGAGTAGCAACATTAGATATGGAAACTTCTGAAGATATTAAAGCTTCACCTATCGTAGCAGAACAAACTGATAAAAATGTAAATATATCTGGAGGAAAGGACCAAGATAAAAAGGAAGAGTCCTCTAGAGCACAGAACAGGGGCAACAAGCCCTCCGCAAACGCAACAGGAGATAGAGCATGACATTTGAAAAATGTATAATACAAACTAAATCAAACCTGAAGAAGAGGGGTTTTGATAACCCTGAAGAGATAGCAGCTGGCATGTGTACCATGTGGGCTGAAGAAAATGGCGTAGAGCGGGCATTTGCAGAGGGCAAGTCTATAGAACCCACACAGAGAACATTTGCGTTATCTATGGGTGAAGGAGACGATTTGACATTTTCCAGTGATGAGGGAATAGACTCTGTAGAATTCCCAGTAATCGCTATTACATCCGGACCTCACGAATATGAGGTAGACGGAGAAGAACATAAAGTTTATATTGAAGGAGGTATGTTGAAGGACAACCTAGAAAAGTTCTCAGAACTCCCGATTTATATTGACCATCAAAGAACAGCTGAGGATTTAATCGGCATGGCAACGAAACCTGAGCTAATCGAGATGGATAATGGAAAGACTGCAGTGCAGATGCTGGCAACAGTATCTAATCAATATGGCCGCGGTCAAGAAGTGATGGACAAAGTCAAGGACGGGGACATGACTCATGTTAGCATCGATTGGTTTTCAAACGATGTTGATGTGATGGGTGACACATACGCCACCAACATTCGTCCCACAGAGGTAAGTTTCATTGACAATGAAAAAATGGACCCCGTCTGTAAAGAATGTACAATAGAAGAAGGAAAGGAATGTGACGCACAAGTATCTGAAGATGACCACGACTGTGGTTGTGGTGGTGAAGAAGACGCGTGTGCCTGTGAAGACGGGAAAACAGAGGTAGAAAATATGTCAGAAGAGACAAAAGAAACAACTGTAAAATCCGAAGCAGAGAACATTGTCGAACGCGAGTTCGCTTCTCTACGTTCACAGCTTGAAGCAGCAGAAGCATCAAAAAAAGAAATCGAATCCGAATTCAAAGCAGCTATGAAAGAATTAGAAACTTTCAAAAAAGCAGAAGAAGAAAGATTAGAGAAAGAAGCAGAAGCTAGAAAAGTTGAAACAGTAGAAGCAATAATATCCCGAGAAATCTTATTCGGCTCAGTCGAAGAAGATAATAAGGATGCTCGTGTAGATGAACTATCTGCGTGGGATGAGTCCAGATTGACTGGATTCAGTGACGCTCTAGCAGCAATGCCAGAGCCAAGCAACGATGTCGAAAGGTCTTTCGGTAAAGGAAAAACAGCTGAAGAAGGCGAAGTTCCAGAAACAGAAAGAAAGTTCGGTATGAAAATGGTAAAGGGTAGAATTACATTAGACCCTTCATACTATAAGGAGAAATAAAAATGGCAACAGAAATTTTAATAAATGACGGTGGAGCGCCAGCACGTATATTACCATATACAACTGCTGAAGCAATCACTGCAGGAGACGCATGTTCATTGAGTACTGCTGGACTCCTACAAAAAGCAGATAGTGACGATACTGGTTTTGATTTCGCATATGTTGGAGTAGCTTTGACAGACGCAGCATCCGGTGCTGTAGCTTCAGTAGTTACTGGTGTAGGAGTAATCCTAAACATCAACTGTGACGATTTAGGAGCAGGTGTCGCTCTAATGATGGGAGCAACCGAAGGTCGATTGACCACAGCTACAAATGCTGCAGGTGCACCAAAATGCCAAGCTGTAACGTTAGAAAATAACGCAGCCGCAGGATTGACAAAATGTCAAACCCTCTAAGGAGAAATAAATGGTAGACGCAACATCCGGTCTTTTAACGACACTAAACACAGGGTCAGTTGACGGTGGAGTAGGTGAGAGAGTACTTATTGATTACAAAGAAGCAATCATGGACTATAAAGTCGCAGAGCTTCCAGTCATGTCTTTCTTCGCTGAACCAATGACAACTGAAACTGGTGGTAATATTGATATTACTTTAGCAAAACCTAGCATGAAGCTAGAAAGAATAAACGAAGGAACAACTCCTGAATACCAACACACAAAGCTACGCTCCGAGCGTGTCTCTGTGAACGAATGGGGTATTGCAGTAGGTGTTACCCGAAGAATGATTGAAGATTCAAGATTCAATGAAGTAGAGATGGCTTTGAATGAAGCCCGCAGAGCTGTAGACAGACATATGACTGACCACGTTGTTCAAGTCATTTTCGGTGCTAACGCAGAAAACACTCTTTTCGGTACAATCGCAATCGATGAAACTACAAACGAAACTGCAGTAGATGCTTTCGCTACGAACCCACAATCTGGTTTCTATGGTGCAGGTATGGTAGCAGCAGACATAGATGCTTCAGACAAGCGTGTAGATTCATACGGTAACGAATCATCAACAAGATTGATTAGGAACTCATACATCAGAGCTGCTGGTGATACTGCAGGAGACTTAGCTCTCTCAGATATTACTGAAGCTATTGATAGAGTCGCAACACGTGGATACAACGCATCACACTTGTTCATCTCCCCAGCTCACTACAAGTCTTTATTAGACTTAGGTGACTTTGTAACTGCTTTCACGGCAGGACAAGGAGAAGCAGGTGGTGCAGCTAACCCAACACAAGCCGCTATGATGCCCGGAAGCCCAGTCGCTCAGACTGCTTCAAGTGGAATCGTCGGTTCTATATATGGATTAACTGTAGTTGTTAACGCATATGTTCCATCAACAAGATTTGGTACTTTTGACCTTTCAACAAAACCTATGGTTTACGTAGAAAGAAGACCACTCACTGTAGAAGAAGCCAATCCCGGATTCGGTATTGTCGGTTCCTACATGTCTATGAGATATGGTCTAAAGGTTGTCAGACCTGAAGTTGGAATAATTTCAATTAACGGAGCTACTGGTTAAGCTTAGTTGATTAGCCTTAGGAGAGCTGGCGAAGAAATGCTCTCCACTTTATATTAATTAAAGTGTTATAGTCACATGCCTTGAGAAAGGTCTTCTATGGTGATTATAATTTTTTCATTAAAAGGAGATAAAATATGGCAGGATTTAAATTCGGCAATAAAGCAAATTTCGGAGAGAATTCAACACTCTCTGGAAGCTTCCAATATGTTTTTGGAAGTGGAAATAGCAATTCGGCTGACTATGCAATGGTCGGTGGGATAAATAATACAGTAGGTGCAACTGCTGAAGAAAGTTTAGTATGGGGTTCAGGAACTTCAGTTTCTGGTTCAAACAATATAGTTGGTGGTTCAGACCATATTATTCCGAACGCTTGTGATAACAATATAATAGGTGGTTATGCTTGTAGTGGTCAATATGGTGCTATGGATTACAACATTTTAGTTGGAAGTAATTGTGTTTCATCTGCTAGAGGAAACTTAACATATGGAAGAGATAATATCAACGACTGGGAGCAATTGGGAATGGGATACCATCAGGTTGGTGGAAGAAGTAATACAATATCTGGTTCATACTATGGTATAACTGTTGGAACAGGTAACATAGGGCCTGAAGAATTTAGATGTGGATTACAAATAGGACAAGAGGGTTTAGCTCCTAATGTTAAAGCCGGAGCTATAACAACTTCAGCCGGAAAATTTGCAGCAGTTGGAGATGCTCAATTAACATCACACCTTGTATACAGAGGTCAAACAACTAATAATACAGCTACTGTAATTTACAATAATGCTAGCTCTTCTTATAAATGGGTTTTAGCAGCAAACGATAGTATATTAGTTAAAGCAACAGTTATAGGAAGAAAAGCAGGAGATGCAGGACAAAGTGCGGCTTATGAAGTTATCGCAGCTTTCAAAAACCAAGGTGGAACTACAACTATTGGAACTACTGGTGTAACTAAGAGAGTTCTCAACGAAGACACTGGTACAACCAATTATGATGCTACATTAGCAGCAAATGATACTGACGACACTTTTGAGTTGAAAGTAACAGGAGACACTGGTCACAACGTTAACTGGATGGCCAACATAGAGGTATTAAAGCTTAACGTAGCTTAAGGAGATAAAATATGGGATATAGATTAGGAAAATATCATATCATCGCTGGCGATGACAATACGAACACTATAACAGAGGTAGCTGTTTCGGGGAATGGAATGATAATAGGAGAGGGTAACACTTTAGATGGAGCAAGGAATTTAATTGTTGGACGTAATAATATTTTGAGTTCAGGCTCGGATTCAAATACTATAATTGGCGATAATAACAACTTTGAAGATACTGGTTGTGACCGCAATTTGGTACAAGGTTATTCACATAATGTAAGTGGAGCAGATTTTAGTACAATTTTAGGTGGAAACCAAACGGCTTATGGCAGGTATAATACCTTTATAGGTAGTGGAAACCATGATGGATATGGTGTTCAATACGGGCTTATGGCAGGTAGAAGCAACATAGGTACAATATCCGCTTACTATTCACAGTTCATTGCTTACTCAGGAACTGCTGCTAATGGGTATTATCAGACAGTCACAGGAATAGATGCGTCAGGTAATATGGGAGGCGCACTTACACATTCAAGTGGAAAGTTTAGTTCAAGAGGTGATGCTCAAACTTCAATGTCATGTTATGGTTGTCAGACGACTAACGGTACTCAAACTACTATGAAGACCATGAATTCTTTTGAAAACTTATCTCCAAAAGTGGCACTAAATCAATCTGTTATGTTTAAGATAGATATAGTGGCTAGAAGAACTAGTACTCAAACAGAAAGTGCAGCATACGAAATCATAGGTTGTATCAAAAACGACGCAGGAACTACTGCTTTACAAGGTACAATTACTAAAAATGTCATTGCAGAAGCAGATGCAGCTTGGGATGTTACAGCCGTAGCTAATGACACAGATGATACTTTAGATATTAAAGTTACTGGAGCCGCAGGTAAGAATATCAACTGGCTAGCTAAAGTAACATACATATCAACAATAGGAGCATAAAGATGGGCGATAGACCTTTAATAGAGCAGCAAAAAATAAGATATGGTGAATATATTTGTCCGGACGAAAATGGGGACGATTGTGCTGGTTGTTTAGCTAGAAAGGCTGAACGTATAGCTGGTGGAAGGACAAACGTGACCAGTATCTGTTTATTAGAAAAACTAGTATTAGGATAATTTAATTACCTACAACTGAAGAAGAAGAATGGTAGAGCTGAGTTTTACCATCCTTCACAAAGGAGAAAAAAAGAATGATAATATTTAATGGAAGTATGCCCCGTGCGGGGTCAACGCTTATGCAGAATATATTAGGTAACCACCCTGAGTTCTATGTAAGCCCAACAAGTGTAGTGATGGATATGATATATGAAGCACACGCTCAACATACGCGTTCTGTGGAAATACAAGCTCAAGGGGGTATTGAAAAAAATGCTGAAGCTTTGTATGGTTTTTTTAAAGGAGCTATAGAAGGATATTACAAGCCTTTGACAGACAAACCCTACATAGTAGATAAAAGCAGGGGATGGAATATGTATATAGACGTATTAAAAAAAATATATAATAAACCTAAAATTATATGTATGGTAAGACATCCATTTGGTATTTTAAGTAGTATGGAAAAAGCTTATAGGAGGAATCCACATGTCAACAAGCAATCAGTAAACACAGTTAGTTGGGCGCAAATGCGTGGAACAACTGTAAATAAAAGAATTGATGGATGGTTGGAAAGTCAACCGGTAGGTTTAGCTTTTGATAGATTATATGATGCTATACTAAGAGGTTGGACTAATGCTGAAGACATACTTTTTGTTCGTTTTGAAGACCTTACTACAAACCCTGAAGAAACAATGAAAAAAGTACACTGGTATTTAGAAATTCCTGATTATAATTATGATTTTAAAAATATCAAACAAGTAACAGAAGAGGATGATAACGTTCATGGTATTTACGGTGACCACAATATCAGGTCAGAAATAAAACCTATTGAAGAAAACCCTATAGAAATTTTAAGCTTAAATGGGTGTTTACATATCCAAAAAAGGTTGGGATGGTTTATGGAATACTTTAATTATGATAAAATAACTTTCGAAGAAGATTAACAATGGCAAGGTACACTAAGGTATTAAAAAGTTTAGCCCACAATGCAGTGGGTAAGAGACGCATAGAAGCCGTAGCACCAGCTGGAAATAATTATTATGTGACAGGAGGCACTTATTCTGCAGGAACTATAGCTTTTAGTGGCACAACAGGCTTCCCAGCATTTACTGTTACAAGCGTACCTACTGGGACGGTTACAGGAGGAGGAGCAGACAACCGTATTGCCCATTGGACCTCAGCTACTAATGTTAC
>Ga0181405_1000545_pt1 | contig 13220 bp, 32 predicted proteins | sample 28SPOviralmetaG_FD_130134 | JGI IMG/M metagenome (GOLD analysis project Ga0181405, IMG submission 130134) | Marine viral communities from the oligotrophic San Pedro Time Series (SPOT) site, San Pedro Channel, CA, USA - 28 SPOT_SRF_2011-11-29 | ecosystem: Environmental > Aquatic > Marine > Strait...
ATATTGTAAATCGCACAAGCTTCTCAGGAGCAACCACATCTGGTGGCTGGTCATGGAAGGCTTCATGGGCCCGCCTTACCGATAGTGGACTACAGAACCTTCGAGACTTTAACGTTGATAACATGGTAGTAAAACGAGCCGACTTCACGGAAGCTATTAACAATCATCCGGATGCTGGGCTCTATTTAGATCCCCCCTATTGTCTCAATAAGACAAAGAAGCGCACGCAAGGAAACCGCGAGACTCTCTATGGTTCAGACGGTGACCACCACTCCGGCTTTGACCATGAAGGGCTGTATAACTTGCTCGCTAATCGAACGGGGTGGGTGCTATCCTATAATGACTGTGAGTACATTCGAGACCTTTACTCCGGCTATCAGATTACTGATGCTGCCTGGGCGTACGGAATGAAGAATGTAGCCTCCGAGACAATGGGCAAATCCTCAGAGATCATTATCGTTGGTTAGAGAAAAGCACTTGACAAACCCCCGCTCCCGTGGTAGTATATACTCACGATGAACGATTGCCGGGGTGGTGGAACGGTATACACAGTGGACTTAAAATCCGCCGCCCTTATGGGCTTGCGAGTTCGAATCTCGCCCTCGGTACCAAACAATTAAAAGGAGATAGAAAATGGGTGCAAAGCATCTTTCAGAACGAAGCAACTGGCAAGAAGAGGCCCGCACGAGGGGTGATCTAGGAGAGAACAAGGTAGTAGAGGCGCTCGCCGCGTGGTTGCCCTCTCACTACAGGGTCGATCTTAAGCCTCCAAAGATTCAGATTTACTCAAACGGTAAAGGCATCGTTCTTGATGCGCAAATTTATAACACTCAGACTGAAAAGTGTTTGTTTGTGGAGAGCAAACGCGGCGATAATGGGGGCAACGCGACTGAAGAAAGGTCATACAAGTTTGCAACACCTGGGATGAAGAAGGCAGTGCGAGAAGTCGTGCCCGACGTTTGCGACGAACCGTTTTTTACTATTTATTCGGGCAAGAACTTTAACGGCAACGGGGATCAGCTCCCCTATGTCCACCAGTGGACCACCAAAAGTGGGAAACGGCAAAAGAAAACCATCACTCCCGCTGACTATCGCGAAAAGGTGAAGACAGCCATGTATGGACAGAACTATGCGATTGCAGATCATGAGTTCTCCAATGCTCAAGAGATTGCCCAACAGATTATGGAAATCATCTAGTGAAACCTTTATTCATGTGGGCGGGAGGCAAGACCTCTCTAATCAAGGTGTACGAGGAACGGGGACTTCTCCCCGAAGACTTTGATTCCTACGTGGAGCCGTTCTTAGGAGCGGGAGCAATGTTTGTGTGGGCATACGAGCAAAATCCACATGCCAAGTTTTATTTAAATGACCTCAATCAATATATCATGGGGATCTACCGAGCTGTACAGACAGATGTAGAGAAGTTCTGTCAGATAGTGGACACTTATGAGCAGAAATACTTAGATTTACCGCCGCCTAAACTAAAAACTAAGACCGAAGAGGATAAGACTGTGTGGGTTGACCACCCCACCGGCTCTAAGTGCAAAGAATTAGAACAAGAATATAAAGAAGGGCGCACGGTTAACTGGACAAAACTGTGGAACGAGAAGCCAGAGTATCAGACCCGAAGAGCTTTTTACTTTTCTGTTCGCCAGAGGTATCAGGAACTTCAGACCGACAGGCAATCCACATTTGATGCCGCCACTTTATATTTCCTTATGAAGACAGGCTTTAATGGTGTCTGGCAGACCAAAGGTAATACTGATATATTTAACACTCCATGTGGTTTGATGAGGCATACTGACTCCATTTACGATAAAGAGAACGTCATGGAGTGGCATAAGGCATTACAAGGTGTAACCCTGTTGAATGGAGACTTTGCCGCAACCCTCGATTACGCAGAGGACGACTGTTTTATATTTATGGACCCGCCATATCGAGGGTGTTTTACACAATACGGAGTGGACTTTGATGACAACATCCAACAAAGTGTAGTGGATTATTTGAATAACGCCGCAGACATAGGAGCATATACAATCATGTCCAATCGGGATGTGGGAGACGACTTCTTCCAGGAGCGCCAAGGTACTAATATCATTGAGACTTTTGATGTAACCTACACCGTGGGACGCCGGAAGAAAGAAGATGACGGGACTTATAGTGCAAAGAAGGCAAAAGAAATATTAATGATTGGAAAAAAGTAGTTGACAACCCCCCAAGGGTTTGATATAGTATACACAATGAAGAAAATTCCACCCATTACGATGCTCAAAGTTGAAGTCAGGGATGAGAACGACAGCGTTTTGACCATAGACCTCAGCGATGACTTTGTGAAGTGGTTTAAGAAAGAAAAAAACCTTAAACGCTGGGCTCCGAAGCAGTTTCAAAACTGGCTGATTGAAGTGCTCCAGCACACTAACTAAGAAAGAGAGATATTTTATGGAAGGTATGACCTTCGGAGAAGCCCGAGACATTGCAGAGGGACTTATTGAATACGATGACCCCAAGATTATTATTGCTGCGTGGCAGTTCTTGATTGACAATAATATGATTCGACGACTCGATGGGTGGTTCAAGAGCAGTTCTCAGGAGCTGATTGAGCTGGGTATTTGCCGTCCCCCCCGACGACGCAACCATAGACACTATCGTCCTAATCATAGAAGGTAGAGTTAACCGGCGCTTACGAACCTAAGTGCATACTCACAATGACTGACTGGCCATAATGGGGCAGTAACTCAGTCGGTCAGAGTAGCGTTCTTATAAAGCGCCGGTCGCGGGTTCAAGTCCCGCCTGCCCTACCAATTTTATGCTTGTAACTTGCTGGTTTATTATAATGGGGGTGGGAATCTACTTGATTGTAGAAGCCCATCCGGATTGATACTAGTTAATGTGTGAAGTTAACTGTTGGAGATTTCGTGTGTCATCGTCATCACCCGCATATTTATGGGGTGGTTATCATGACAGCAACGACTCTGAAAGACGCACACGTTTGTGAAGTATTGATAACCTTGAATCCCGTTCACCCATATACAGTGGGAACTGTAAAGTACCTTAACCAACTCTATTGGGATAAGGTGGGTGGTGAAGACTATTTAGTAAGAAAAGGAAAGGAGCCCCCCGATGATTCACAACCTTTGTAAATCCCAACGCGGACAGGGAATGACGGAATATGTTATTATCCTCGTGGCCATCGCAATCGTTTGTATTGCTATTGCCGTCCAGTTTGGTGGAAAAGTGAAGTCCTTATTTGAAACCGCAGATGTCGAAATCGACACTGTTGATGATGGACTCTAGAAATGATGGGAACATTATGGTTCGCGCTGCAAGTTTACATCTTGCGGTCAATGCGCGAACACGAAACAAATGTCTCGCAGTATATACAGCAACGACGAGGGAAAAATCCTTATGTTGCTTTCTTCAGCAGCCGAGTTTATAGGCTACAACAATGGAGCTTATGTTTATTATCTTTGCTTTGTGTATTGTCTGTACATATATCTGTAGTGAAGGCAGAGGAAGCGAGCCTTGAGCGTTGCGCTCCTCAGTATGAGAAAATAATAGAAGTTCAAGCTCGTAGGCAAAAGTTTCAAGAGGGGATTAACCTCTTGATGGAAATGTACGAAGACCGCGAAGTGGACAAGAAAATGCTTGACAACACGCTCCCCCTGTGGCATACTATAGAAAGTAGGCTGAGGAAAGAGGCCACCGCCCTCTACGATAGGGCGTACGCAGAAGGATGTTTTGATGAGAGTCTCAGAATTGAAAGAAGGGATGCTCCTTAGGTTTAAGGAACCTCGTTTATATAAGTTTGTGCGTGACAGCGGTGATGACCATTGGCTCGATTGTGGAAACATGGACCCAAGGCAAACCATTAAATGGATGACGCGTGGACAGCCCCTGATGATCTACTTGGGACAGGAAACAATGGAAGACCCCAGCTACTATGGCGGATACCGAAAGGTTCGTAAGATCTCAGTAGATGGGCGCGTGGTTTGGATGTTCCCTGATGCTTGGCGACACGTGGAACCAGTATGAGTGGATTTATGTTTAAGTTGGGGGCGGTGGTCCGAAGCCGCGTCAAGCCCGAAGAGGGACTGTGCCGAGTCATTGGGTTGCTGCTAGATGACCATATCAACATTAGAAGTTTGGAGACTCATCGAGCACAAATCGTTGACGGCAAAGACTATGAAAAAGTAAATGTAGATATTAAGCAAGTAGAATATTAGAACATGAGCTTTGAATACAGTGTTGGAGATTTAGTAAGTCTACAAGCAACCCATGATGCCTTTAATAATTGTAAAGGTATTATCGTCGCGCGTAACGAGAGTGACCTCTATGTTGGCCGTGGGTTCTACCAGGTTCAACTATTCAGTGGACATGTGGTCATTGCCTTACCGTTAGAATTAGAGTTATTAGAAAATGAAGTGGAAATTTAGATTTGAGAAGTGGATAGAAGAAGGTATCATGCTAGGCGCTGCCGCAGTGGTAATAGCCGCATTAAACTATAAATCTTTTTTAAGGAAACGAAATGATCGTTGGAGATAGAGTACAACATTACGGAACGGGCTCAGTTGGCACCGTTATTGATTCAACCTATGAGGTGAGCACACCCTTTCAGCAAATGTGCGTGCAGTGGGAAGACGACAAAGCTCCACATGGAGACACTTGGGAAAGACCAGAGAACCTTTCTCTCCTTTCGCCCGAGCCCTACATATACAGCTTTCCAGATTAGTGCTTGACAGCACCGGCATCCTGTGGTATGATGTAGTCACAATGGAGGTGAATGATGGGCTATCGCTCTCAAGTTTTGTTGGCTATCGGAAAAGAACTTACACCCTTTCTGCTTCTCGCAACTTCGCAGTGTAAAGACGCAGAGGAACTTGTCTTTAAGGAGCATGACACTTTTGATAAGGACTACTTCGAGGGGTGGCTCTTTCGCTGGGACGATATTAAGTGGTATGACTCGTACGAGGGAATCGCTGCTCTTGAGAGGTTCATCCACGAGGCCACATCGGACGAGTATCAGTTTGAAGTAGATGGGGTGATACAAAACTCCAGTGAATACATCAAGTTCGTTCGTGTGGGTGAAGATACCAACGACGTTGAGATGCACGGCGATGGCTTCTGGGACATTCACGTTAGCCGCCACATCGAGTGTTAGTGATGGACTTCAAAGTAGGCGACTTGGTAGCCTTGAAAGACTACCATAACGGACCAGTTGCGATAGTCTTATCTACCGCAGCACTGTGGTTAAACCGAATGCAAATTGAATATATATGTGATGGCGAACGCGAGATGATAGACCCTCGCCATTTGAAGGTGGTAAGTAAAGATGCAACCCGGTGATTTAGTAGGCTGGTCTAAGAAAGCAGTCGAATGGATAAATGGAGCCTTAGAAAAAGAGCAAGGCGACCTTGCCGGTCTTGTGGTTGGCTTCAAGTCCTCCAATCTGCATCGGCATCGAAAAAACGGCTCCTATCGTCGGGTGATACTTACGGATGGAGCGGAAGACTTCATTGTAGCCGAAGAGTTTTTGGAGGTAATCAGTGCAAGTCGGTGATTTAGTAAAAGCGTCCGGACTCCGAGCGCAGGATGTCGGAATCATAGTGAAGATTCATAGCTCAGAGAATCAGTGGCTTCAGGAAGCAGAGATTCATTGGCTCAATGATTTGGGAGATGGCGTCAGTTGGATGCACTTGAGAGACTTGGAGGTAGTTAGTGATGCAAGTAGGTGATTTAGTTAGGTATTGTCCAGGATTGCTACACCCTGACGGTGAAAGACTACTGCTTGGGATTGTTGTGGAAATGGACACTGACGGTACTGTTCTAGTTAAGTGGCCTGGCAAGCCAGCCGAGTATGACCTAGAGTTTGCTCTGGAGGTAGTAAATGCAAATCGGTGACGCTGTTATGGTGCGAAAAGGACGGTACCTCTTTTCTCACAAACGCGAAGAAAGCGATACGCTCTGGGCTTGGAGCGAGACTCTCGGAGTCATAACTGATGTGCGTCGTCCCCGAGGTGCTTATCCAAGTGAGATTGAGAGAGAATATAGAGTTTACACCACAGACGGAAAGCACGATTGGTGCCACGAAGACGATCTTCAATACCCACAAAACCCTTGACAAGCGCGCCCACCCGTGCTATAGTGTAAGCATGATGACGAAAAAGCCCTCCCCACAGTTCCGTTTCTCACCCGGTGATTTAGTGAAATTCCACAATGGCATTCCCTTTGGGGAAGTCGGACTTCACGACTTGGGTCTTATTATCCGCCGCGACTTTACAGATGCTCGCGAACCCGCCGTCCTCATTACTTTCCCTCATGCAAGCGGGCAAGAATATCACTACTATGATTTAGAACTAACAGACTGGGAAGTTGCTGGAAGCATAGAGGTGCACCGTGCGTAAGAAGCCTAAAATCGGAGACATTGTAAAGTCCACCGTACCCACCGAAACCGTAGCAGGATATGTTGTGGGCGTCGAAGGTATCCATCTCTGGGTGCGCTACTTTGATGATGCCCCCAAAGGCGAGTCCTGGGATGTTTTCACACGCCGGAGTAATGTAAAGGTTGTAAGTCATGCAAGAGATTAAAGCTGGAACCCTTCTTCGCTGGCATGGAGAGAATACAAGTGACTGGGACATAGATGATATTGGTCTGGTTGTAGCAGCCGGCGAAGAGCAGCCTTGGATATATGAGATTCACTGGACTGCGATTAATCACGTAACCCAGTTCGTGGCTGAGGACATAAGAGAGTCACTTGAACAGGGACAAATGGAGATTGTAGGATGAAAGTCGGTGACTTGGTAAAGTATGATAAGAAACTGACCAATGCCCCTGAACGCTTGGGTATTGTGCTAGAAGTTAAAAAGATTCATGGGCTGCCATCGGTCTTAGTTCATTGGAATGGGGTCGATGGACACCTTGTTCATCGGCAAGACTTGCTTGTGCGAGCGTTACTGGAGGTTGTAAGATGAAAGTCGGTGATTTAGTAAGACGAACTTATGGGGAAGGACAACGCCCCACCGGAATAGTTGTGCGCTGGGAACATAACAGACGCCACACGCACGCATTAATACAGTGGACATCGGGACGTACTTATATACTGAGTGTTGACTATCTGGAGGTGATAAGTGAAAGTCGGTGATTTGGTAAAGCTAAAGTGTCCCACCACCAGAGATTTCAACAAGGTGTTTCTCATAACGGAGTTATATGGAAGTGGGCACCCTTGGCTTAAAGTCTTGGGAAGCCCCGCGTGGCAGCGCATAACGGATTTTGAGGTAATCAATGAAAATCGGTGATTTGGTAGAATATATAGACTCATGTGGTGAGCTTCTCGACCCCCGCGAGTTGGGGACCATTACAAGGGATGACCACCACGAGTCGGAAAAGCATTGCTATGTTGTGTGGCACACTGCCGAGAATGAAGGTTGGTGGGATTCGCGTTGTTTGAAGGTAGTGAGTGAAGCATGAAAGTCGGGGATATTGTAAAGTTAAAAGCCTATCCTACAAAAGACTGGATGGAGGATTACTTAGATAAGACCTTTCAAGTGCTTGATTTCCCTTCAGAAATCGCCGTGGAACTTATGATGCTAGGCACCGAGCCCAGATGGGTGTGGATGATAGAGAAGTGCAATTTGCAACTTGTAAAAAAACCCTTGACAGCCGCCCTCTGATGTGGTATCATGTAGATAACGATGGAGGTTCGGTATGATTTGTGTTCACTGTGATTTTGATTTCGACCCGCGCGGAACAAGGAAGAAACTTGCAGGCGGTAAGATTAACGAATGCGCCGATTGCGTAGAAGAACTCGGTACCGAGACAGCAGTAAAGTATCTGGGCTGCGCTTCTGCTGATGGTAAAATGGGTGGCGTATCTATCCTGGCGTTTGAAAGCAATGAAGACCGCGAAAACTACAGAACCGCGTGGAATAACAACAATGGGATGCACAAAGGAAAGAGTGCAGCCCTCTCAGGCTCTAACACCCCAATGAGTGGAATGAAGTTTCGTCAGGTTGGCGAGAACTTTGGAAACTCTAATCACAAAGGAAAGCTCTAAGATGACGACCGAACAAATAATGACACTTGAGAAGGCCGCACTCCAACGTCTCACTGAAGACCGACTTCTATCAGGAAGCTTGGGACAAGAGATGGATGACATGTTAGCCGAGTCCGGTATCTTTTGGGATGAAGTGGGACAAGAATACTTCAACCTGGATGCCTATCAAATCGAAACCCTCACACGATTGGCTCAAGAGTATGCCTCACCAAAAGACGCCTGATGGAAGATATGTGGTTCCGTGGCCTCCAGCCCTTGTACAAGGAGAGGGAGGCAAGTTTTATGCTATGTCTTGTGGTATTTCTGTTGAGGTACCTGCTGACACTAACAGGGCGGGGCTGCATGCTCTGTTTTGCTGGGGCGCGGAAGCTCGCAAGTACTGGGACTCGGAGTATTCAGAAGAACCTCCAAAGACTATTGAAGTAAAAGGCTCAAAGGGGCAAACTTATAAAGTAACCCAAAGCGGTTCCAAGTGGGAATGTACTTGTCGAGGGTTCGCATTTAGGCGTGATTGCAAACATATTCAAAAGCTTCGTATGTTGATTAAGGGTTGACAAACGCGCTCCCGTGTGCTAGTATATACGGACCATGAAGGAAGGCACCACGATGTTACAGCGAATCAATAACACTATCGGTAGAATCTCCATAGCTGGGGACGAATCTTCCTGGGATTTTGGATTCTTAGAATCTCTCCAGGGTCAGGTTGCGAAAGGCACGATATTGTCTCCCCGTCAACAAGAGCTATTGTCGGAGATTGAAGGACGCTGGTCCGATGAGGCGATAAAATCGCGTGTGTCGTGGGAAGACGATTGGAACACTGACCAAGAGGCAAAGTTTACGATTGCGCTCCGCTACTATAAGAAGACGGGATATTATAGCAATATCGTTTATAAGTATCTTGACCAAGATGATGGACGCACCGGCACACCCACACAAAAAGAATACAACAAGCTAGTATTGAACAAGTATGCAGCCGGCGTGATTCGTAACATTCAGAGTGAAGGTAAGTTCGCTGTCGGCTCATCCGCTGTATTCCGAGCAACCATTATTGGGGACCTTCGCAATAAACCAGTTATCATTTTGAAGTATGGGAATGAAGACACAGTTCAATCCCATGCAAAGGGCGCAAAGCCAGTACAAGTATTGCCAATTGGGTCGTCCGACCCCATTTGGACAGAAGAGCGTCATCTAAAGAAGGCTCAAAAGCGTAAGTCGGACAAGAGGTGAAAAATAAATAAATAGGTATTCAATGACAATCCTGAATACAAGCGGTAAGCTTCCGGTAAGAGAAAGCCGCGAAATATGTTGAAAGTTGTCTAGGCAGCATCCCCCGAAAAGAGGGTGCCACCTCTTTAATTAAAACTAAAATAAAGGTTGACAGCGCCCCTAAAATGCGCTATAATGTTTACATAAGCTAGAGATTAACCCTCCACCCGGAGACAAAAATGAGCTACCATCGAACAGTCCGATGCAGTGTCTGCTACGAACGAGGTCATAACAAGACCAGTTGTCCTACGCTAAAAGATGCGTGGGAAAAAGACCCAAATACCTATTACGGCAAACAGTGGCAACGCATCCTCGACCGAAAAGCAAAGGCCAAGAAGTGCGGCTATTGTGACGCAGAAGGTCACACTCGCGCATCCTGTGAGATTAAAGATCGCCATATGACTATCTTTCAACTAGACCTTGCTATGTGGCGTCGAGCCCTAGTAAAGGCGCTGAATGAGATGGGACTCGGAAAGGGTGCATTGGTTCGATGCAACAATTCCAGTTATCACGCTGGCAGTGAGCGTGGAGGTTGGACCTATCCCAATGATGAGGGTTATGTTGCCCCCGTGGGAATGCTCATGGAGACTGACTGGAATCCGATGCAACTTACACACTTCAACGGTATTATGAACTCCAATACTTGGCTTGAGGCTGGAATGCTCGGCAGCGTGGACCGCATTGGTGCCGACCAAAGTCTAATGTCCTATCACAGAAGCGTATCAATCAGTCTCCCCTCAATTCAAGGTATTGTACCTCGGTTTGGTAAGGGCTATTGGGCATCCGAACAGATTGACCGTGATGAGCGGGTGAATAACAATGAGTGGGAGGTTGTCTCCCCTGGTATTGTCCCGCTTGATACTTCCGAGTTCGTGAGTGGCAAGGAATTGCGAAGAATTACAAAGAAGTGGTTTGCTGGAGGAAAGGATGCGAACTATGCTGCTTGTTTCTCGCAGTTCACAGACTTCCAAAGGGACCAGCTTCTACAATACATCAATGGTGAAATTGAACTTTCGGAAATGATTGATCCAAAGGTTCCCACCGATGATACTTAATTATATAAGGGCGTATTTTTCTGTTGACAGGAGCCGCCCGGTGTGCTATTATATAAACAATGGACGGGGCAAGAGCCCCACAACTAGGAACTAACATGGCTATCGACTTTAAGAATCTTCTCCTTGTCCTCCCGCATGTCACTAATGCGAATCACCCTGTCCTGCTCCGTGGTCGTCACGGTATTGGCAAATCCAGTGTTGTTTATCAGTATGCCGAGACTCTCGGAATGCCTGTTGTGGAACGCCGCGCAAGTCAGATGACTGAAGGCGACCTGCTTGGTCTTCCTACAGTTGATGAGGGTGTTACTTCTTTCTGTCCTCCAGACTGGTTCGCCACTGCGTGTGATAATGGTGTTGTCCTCTTCCTCGATGAGGTTGACCGTGCAACCCTGGAAGTTCGACAGGGTATCTTTGAGCTATGCGATAGTCGCAAGCTTGCAGGTCATGCGCTTCACCCTGATACGCTGATTTTCGCTGCCGTCAACGGTGGTACTCATGCGGGTGCGGCTTCCTATCAGGTGGGCGAGATGGACCCGGCGGAACTTGACCGCTACACGGTGTTCGATGTCGAGCCTTCTATTGATGACTGGGTTACTTGGTCTGTGGATAACTGTGATGCTCTCGTGACCGACTTCATTCGGAACAACACTGAGCACCTTGAGCACAATGATGACCCCGAGCCGAACAAGGTTTATCCTTCCCGCCGTTCGTGGGCTCGATTCTCGGACACTGTTTCGACAGCTTGCATGCTGGAAGCAGGACAGTCTAACCCGGCGGTGTTTGCTTTGGCTTCTGCTTATCTCGGCTTTGAGGCTGCGGTTGCATTCAACGACTTCGTTGCTAACTACAGCAAGGTTGTGACAGTCTCCGACATTCTGGATAAGGGAATGACTCCCGAGATTGATTTGAACCAGCACTGTGCTCTGATTGACAAGATGGGCGCGCACGAGCGATTCCAGAATACTCTGAACGAGGGTGAACTGCAAAACCTCGCGGCTTACTTTATGTCTCTTCCGTCTGAGCCAGCCATGAAGCTGTGGACTATGCTGGGACAAGCGAATCAGGACAACGCGATTCAGTTCCATTCGACTGCTGACGCTGAGGGTCGCAAGGTTGGTAACTACCTTGTCGAGATTCTGACTGGCGACAAGTGCTAATATAACGGGCCGCTGTTAATCCCACTATTTTAGGGTTGACAGCGGCTCCCCATTGTGGTATTATATACATAATGAAGGAGGGCGCTAACATGACCGAAGCAGCCAAAGAAGAAGAAGTAACTTTCGACCTAAACATTCACATTCACCGTCTCCTTATGGATGAACCCTTCTTTGCTGCTTTGTCTCGACGGATGGACAAGCGCGCAACTAAAGCGATTCCAACTGCCGGTGTTATGGTGACTGAGGAAGGCAAACTACAACTTGTCTACAATGAACAGTTTATGGGTAACCTCAGTGATGAGGCAAAGAAGGACGTTCTAAAGCACGAGTTCTACCACATTGTGTTTCAGCATGTGACCGGCAATCGGTTTATGTCTTTCCGAGACATGGAAGCAAGTGAACGCAAGATTCACAATATTGCTATGGACCTGTCTATCAACGGGCATCTTCCGAACCTTCCAGAAGGCGCGTGCTTCCCTGGAAAGGGCATCTTCGCTGAGTTGGAACCATTCCAGACGGCTGAATGGTACTTGAAGAAGCTCCGAGAGATGCAAAAAGACGACCCGGAGGGACAGGGTGAAGGTCAGCCCGGTGAACCTCAAGACGGTGAAGGCGGAGAGGGACAAGGACAAGGACAGCAGTCTTTGGATGATATGGATTCTTTCGATGACCACGGCGGCTGGGATGAAGTGGACGAGCAAACAAAGCAAATCGCTGAAGAGCGAATCAAGGAGTTTGTCAAGGACGCTGTTGATGAGGCTAACTCTAGTGCTCGCGGATGGGGCTCTGTTCCTTCTGACTTCCGCAAGGAAATCATGGACGGGATTACAACTAAGGTTGATTGGCGCAAGGTCCTTCGTTACTTCATCAAGCAAAGCCAGAAGGCTAATAAGCGTTCGACGGTTAGGAAGATTAACAAGCGGTATCCTTATCAGCACCCTGGTAAGAAGTCCACGCGACAAGCTAAGATTGCTATTGCTATCGACCAGTCCGGGTCTGTCTCTGACTCTATGTTGGCCTCCTTCTTCGCTGAATTGAACTCCCTGGCAAAGCTGGCAGAGTTCACGGTCATCCCTTTCGACACTCGCGTAGACCCCGAGAAGAACTGGGTATGGAAGAAGGGACAAAACCGAAAGCGTGAACGCACGATGCACGGTGGAACCTGTTTCAACGCTCCGACTAAGTTTGTCAATGAAACCGGAGGGTTTGACGGGCTTATCATCTGCACAGATATGGAAGCACCAAAGCCTGTACGTTGCAGGGTTCAACGGCTCTGGATTACTGACGAATACCACGGCAAACGACCGTACTTTAACCCACAACCGGAACGCATGATTGTCGTTCCACCCGATAAGTAAACTATTTTTCTCTTGACAGCGGCTGCCCCTTCTGGTATACTATAAAGACAGTAGAGGAAGGGGTAGCCCGAATGTTAGAAGCAGCACTTTATTTAACTCTCTGGATTTATACCAGTATTTGGATTTATGAAAAGGAATATTATGGATATTAACCCTTGGGATGATTGCAATTCACTTCGTTACGGCTTTGATGAAAGCTATGACGAACCACTTTTTGATGATGAACTAGACTCAGAGGATGAAGAAAATGAGTAGAATGCGAAACGAACTTGTTATTGATGCGTGGACACGCGGAGTTGCGGCAGATTCCCACAACGGGGCTCTTCGCACAGAT
>Ga0181405_1000547_pt1 | contig 13158 bp, 12 predicted proteins | sample 28SPOviralmetaG_FD_130134 | JGI IMG/M metagenome (GOLD analysis project Ga0181405, IMG submission 130134) | Marine viral communities from the oligotrophic San Pedro Time Series (SPOT) site, San Pedro Channel, CA, USA - 28 SPOT_SRF_2011-11-29 | ecosystem: Environmental > Aquatic > Marine > Strait...
CCCTTACCCCAACCTCCCGCGCGATAAATGCTTTTAATGATCGCCATTATACCAGCGGTTCGCACTATCCCAGCTCCAATACCACCAAAGCAATAGAATATTCACCGACACTATTGAAAAAACGATGTCTGGGTATACTTCAACACCGTTGTCGCCAAACCACTTGCGATCTTTAACCGACACTTCTTTCGTTAAGAAATATAAATATAGTATCATTTGAAATATGACTATTTTCATCCAAAAGATCTGGTCCTCACAATATTTGATCTGCTTGTCATCACGAACGGCGATGTATCGTTCGACAACCACCACTGGTAGTCCGAGCGTGTTGTTTATCACTTCATTGCCGTCGTTGTGAATCTGAAAAACTGCTTCGTCGTTCTGCATTGCACCTAGAGGGGGGGTCAATACCTCTAGTTTTTTTTCCTAACCCCTAAAAGTAGAAGGTTTAATGAGCGTGTGCGATGTGCCGAGACTACTCTCGAGGCGTGTGTGGTGTGAGGTGTGGGGTGTGCCGAGACTATATTCTCAAGGCGTGTGTACTTATGCCGAGACTACTCTCGAGGCGAGAAGGTCTGTCGAGGCGAGAAGGTCTGTCGATCTACTCCCTATACCCGTGCTGCGAGTCGATTTTACGACTCTTTTCATCGAGATCTTGAATCTTCTGACGGTACTTCTGCACGACGTCTTCGTCTGTGCTGCCATCCTCTTTTTTCGCGGCAAGTTTGATTCTGAGGTTGATTTCTTCGAGCTTCTCCTCCATTTTGTTCTCCAGACGAACGAGCTTCTCCTCGTGTTTCGTACGGAGCAAAGTCATATACTGTTTGACCTTGTCATCGAATGTACGCTCGAATTCACGCTCAGTATCTGCGACTTTCTCGTGGTAGTTCTCAATTACCTTGTCGGCTTGCTTCTTGAGAGATTCATATTTTGCAGTTTTGAGCTTGTGCGCCTTGGCTTTTTCCCGCGCGATGCCGATGGCGTCTTCTTCATAAAGATCACGCGTGTCTGGAGGATCATACACTGCTTTTGGCGAGTGGAACACCCGCGGAGGGCGACCGGGACCCTTCTTCACAGCGGAGAGGGAGTGAGAAAGACCGCTGTCCTTGATGTACTTGTCGACCCAGACCACAGTGTGGGAAGCACCCATATCTTGCTGGTGCTTCTGGAAGTCGAGTTTGCTGAAAGTCTGGCGGTCCTCTTGCTTCTTCCGCACGAACTCGTAGGCGATCTTCTCAGACTCCCACCGCTTGGCGGAGCGAGCATCTGGTGGACTACCCTTGGGCGGAAGGCGGATGCCATAGGAGTCAGTCGAACTGTTGCTGTGCGCCCTCCGCAGATCGTCGGTGTCGAATTTGAGGTCGTGGTAGGCAGCAGCGATCTTCTTGAGGTCTGCTTCAGCAGCAGCAGCGATGGCAGCATCTGCCTCCGCCAGTGCCTTCTTGTTGCGCTCCTTTTCGAGCCTCTCCTCCTCCATTTCTCTGAAAACAGTCCGCGGACTGTCTGGCACTTCTTCATCAGACTCTTCTGCCACCTTTTCGGCGGGGGGCGCCTTGGGGGAGTCCATTGTTGCACAAACGAACGACCGAAGCGTTCTATTTTGGGCGTTTCTGAAAATGCTGGGACAGTCCTTTTGAGCATTCATTTTGATGGATCACCGATTTTCCTCAAAATAGGTACACCGCCTAATTGATATGTGCTCGAAATGAATATCTACTTTGTTTTCACCGCAAACAATTTTCGACACGGACGCCACTATTTTTCATCACACAGCAGACGGTAGAATATATGATATAATACATTGACGCTCATGGCGTTTCCGATCTGCTTGTATTGTTTGGATTTACAGCTATTTAGGTGATACGAGTCTGGGAATCCTTGGAGAGCTAATAACTCTTGTGGTTGTAAGAACCGCTCGTGTTTTGTCAGATAATAGTACGGACAGAATGTTAGTATACACGGTGTCATATCCTTCATTGCCGTAATGAATGATCCGAGACTCGCACCAATATTAATGCACCAATCTTCGCGCTCATCTATGTTGTAATTCTTGATCGCCCAGTCTAGGCAATCCTTTCGGCGAGGTATCAAACATCTTTGCCGATCACTTGGTAAGGATGTGTCGACATAATGCGATAGATTATAACGGTAGGTAGGTGGAAGTTCAAAATGATTAGAATCTGCATCTCGTATACCAATGATGTATAACCGCGGCCGATTTTGCGGAACACCATAATCCATTGTGTTTAGGACCTTGTAATGAATCACATAATCTTTCAAGGAACTTAAATATTCACGCACCACTGCGTATGTTTCACCACTATTATGACTTATCAACCCTTTCACATTTTCCAGCACAAAGTATTTCGGTCGCTTATGCTCTATCACCTTGAATGCCTCAAAAAATAATGTACCGTGTTTGATATTAAATCCTTGTCGCTGTGGATTCGCGATTGAAAAGGATTGACAAGGAAACCCACATATGTATAAGTCTATGTCTGGCAAAGACGCCACATCTCGATTAAACATATCATCGAAATATATCTCTGGCTGAAATGTAAACAATATCTGCTTTTTTATGTCGGGGTCATTATCACAACTCCATTTATGAACCACATTTATACCAAGTAGATTGAGGGCAACGATCGGTGAGTCTAACCCAGAACAATCTGTACCGACACGAAGCGTTAGACCCCGTAAGTCAAAATCGTCATTAATATACATAGGTCTCATATATATGTGAATCATTTTAATCTGACACAATATACGCAAAAAAAAAGCATCTTCCCCGTGTGCTTTTTTCCCCACATATATATAGTCCCTCATATTCCCTCTTAGGCGTCCTTAAGACGCTTGATCACCATATTCAGTTTGTCATTCATTGTTGCTTTCTGCAGACACGGCGATCCCATTGAGCGCCGATCGTAGAATGCATCCAAGTCGGCACTCAACTCATTATAGAGGTTCACGAACCCCTCGAAATCTTCCAGATCATCCAACTTGAAGAAGTGGAACGATACAGAGTCACGCGCTTTTGTCCCCCACGCTGTTTTCCATTCGGGATCACGAATGCGTCCAGCATAAGTGCCTTTGACGCAAATGGCGAGGGTGTTTTCATCGATGTCCTTCTTGTTGATCCATTTGAAACCGACTGGTTTCGCCTTCGTGGCAACTTCCCGATCTTCCGCTCGGCGAACCCATATCTGAAAGACACAGTTGACATCCTTGTTCTTGCCGTCAATGGTGAAGGCGTTTTTCTGAATGTCGCTGGTGTGTACCAGATGGAACTTCTTGTTGATCGCCTTGTGGTATTGACAGTGTGCTTTGCCGAAAGTGGAAGGGATCACCAGTGACATCGACATCGTGGAGGCGTTATCACTCATCTTCTTCATAAACGCCATCACCAAACTTGCACGAGTGCCGAATGGTGGATTGCCGACAAAATGGATCGGACCTTCAAACTGTTTGAGATCTATTTGCAAGAAGTCTTGCTGTTGAATGTCGGGACCTTCTGGAGCAAGGTCGTAGGCGTGAATGCCGGGGAAATGTGGCAACCACGCACCCGATCCAGCAGACGGTTCGATCACTGTTTCAGTGAATACTTCTGGAACCGTCTTCCTCAACTCATCCACACACAATGCCACAACTTCGGGTTTGGTGTAAAATTTGTCAAGGGCAATCGCGGTGTGTTCCGCACAAGGGGCGCCCTTTTCTTTCACACCAAGTGAAAGGTCAGCAAGAAGTGCGAGCGTCTTATTAATTGCTGCTTCAGCCATTTCTGTAGGGTACTCTGTGAGGGTCTCTATATTTTCAAGTAAACGAGAATCGATTTAAGATTGGGGTTGTTTGCTATAAATAATTAATTCGACATTGTGGCGAAGAAGTGTGAGTCGCAACCGCAATTATTTATTTCTTACAACCAATTCTCAGATTGATCGGTTCAACACAATATATCAAACACGGCACAAGGATTTCTGTAGGGTACTTGTGAGGGTCTCTATATTTTTAAGTAAACTCAGATCGATCTTAGATTTGGTTTGTTTGCTATAAATAATTAATTTGACATGTGGGGAGCTACTGTGGATCACAACCACAATTATTTATTTTTTACAACCATTTCTAAGATCGATCCGTTCACCATATGATAGGAAAAACAGCATAAGTGGTATACTATCTTGAACGGATCGATCTTAGAAATGGATGAATAAAATAAATAATTGGCCGCCGGTCGGCTCAGCTGATGATCCGAAAGCCAATTAATTAATTTATTCAAACAATCCCTACCTAAAATCGATCGGTGTGGTCCAAAAACCCACTCCCCTTCAGCAAGAACACGCCAGAAACCCCTTATGTACGCTCTCGCCAACGCTACCTATCCCCGCCACCGAAGGTGTACCGCTACCAACAAAAATGGTACAAATTGCCTTCGTACCCCCTACCTTGACTTTCATACTTGTAAAGCACACACTGTACTTGAAGAACCCTTCAACCCGACTACACGCGAAGAATGGTTGGAGTACAAAAACAAACATTTCACAAGCGGCAAACCGCTCGCCCTTGAGTTGTTTAAGGGCACCGGTTCCATCGACAAGGCGATCACCAGAAATGGTGAAATGGATGTTGTGTCATTCGACATCAACAACTACTACCGCCCCGACATATGTTCGGACTTTATGACCTTCAATTTCTGGGACATCTTTGAACCGGGTGAATTCCATTTTCTGTGGGCCAGCCCCGTGTGCACGAGTTGGTCTATATGCACTAATGTGCATCGTGCACCACTCAAAGAAGATCCGAATATGCCAGCAAAAACAGAAACTGGTCGCCTCGGGGAGCAGATGGTATTACTATTGTGTAATATCATCGACTACCTCGAACCACACACCTTCGCAATTGAGAATCCGCGTGGACGCCTTCGCCACTGGAAACCATTCAAGGAGTGGCTAAATGCCCGCAACTACAATAAGTGGACTGTCTACTATGGCAATCACAATCACTATATGCGAAAACCCACCGACATCTGGAACAACGCAAGTGCCAAGAAATACAAACAGATGACAGAACAAGAAAACGCCCCGGCGGATGACATCGTCTTTTGCGACATCAACGATCTCTCTCTCGAGCAGAGGTATGCAATGCCAGCAGACTTGTGCGATCTGATCGCCAAATGGGCATATGCAGATGGTATGCATAAGCAACTGATGGGCGATCTCGAAACTTACGACTGAAAAAACACAAAAAAAAGAACACCATCCTTACCCCTTAACCCTACCCTTTTTTTTAGAAAACACATTACACAGATCCTAAATCGATTGGATCTCTGAAAATGTGAATCTTGTGTCATTCTCCACCCGTGATTATATGTCCCTAGGTCGAGAATGACAGCGTAGTCAAAAATTTCTTATAGATTATTAGCAACTTTTGGACTCCCCAACCTCACGGGCAAAAAATAACCTTATACATTACACAAAACAGAAAGTTTAAATCGATTTTTATTATCTTGAAAACACATAAAACAATGGCAAGGGGAAAGAAGAACTCAAGGAACTCGAACAAAAGGCGTGAAGCAAGGAAGGAAACAAACGAAAAGTTGTGCCCGGCAAGGTTTCTACTTGAATCAGCACCAAAAGTGTTGGCGCAAACATTTAAAGAAGCGAATGTGAATGGTTTATCTATCACTCCTTCTATATTTAAAAAGCTTATAACAGATTTCACTTTAGCAACGAAAGTACTACATACTGAAAAATCCACGGTACAATATATAGGTTATTTTGATACGACCAGTTTGGTCGGCAGAGACATACAGTTATTTCGAGTTTTGGATGAGAAAGGTGAAGAAATCGCATTTGCTCCTCTTGTCTATAGTCCTAAAGTGATAACTGGTATAAATGGTGATCTATGGTGCGATATGAATGACGTAGCAAAAATGGCTTTTCAGAAAAGCAGAAACCCAAGTACAGTAAAGACAAGAGAAGTCCAAGAGGTAATTAACTATGCAAGATATGTTTGTAGTACGCTTGTCAACCTAAATTATCATTTAGATCTCGGTATTGCATTGTTTGACGACGGTCCAAATATCGATTTTCTGTGTGCGGGGAATGAAGAAGTACTAAACTCCCCGGACTCAGAAAAGCGAAAAGAACGAATCGAAAAGTTTACTCTGCAAGCTATTACAGCAATGGATGCCTTGATGGAAAACAAAGAGTGCTCATTCAGCGAAGGTGATTATATGCAAAATATGAAGGCGATGAAGACTGCTGGCGAACAATTACCTTATTTGTTTATGCATTATGAGGAATGCATCAAGGTTAAAAAATTAGTGAATAATGATAAAGATGAAGTGAAGAAAGCACTTCATAAAGTGTCAGATGCAACAGAAGACGTGACTGTTGTGCGAGGCGGTATCTAAGTTGATTAAGAAAATGGCGGTTTACAGTGAGAGGAGGATTTTTTTTTTTGGGTTTACTCAATCCATCAAGGAATAAGCAAATGGATCATTTATTTCTAATTTATACTTTTTTAATAAGTCAAACAGTTTGTTATTTTTGATTACATAAGGTCTATGTCTTTCTTTTTCATAAATCTTCTCTTGTAATTCATTACACTTATATCCAGTGGTATCTTCTAATATTTTGCTGACTAATCCTAAAAACTTTTTTACTTCACAACACTCCCATCGTGATTCACTCATTGCTGAAGTCCAATAGTTGCCTTCAATTAAGATGTCTGGTATAATTTTTTTGCCTAGATCCTTGCCGGGCAATTTGCCGTCAATATGGACTTTGTCAAAATCAGCTACTTTTAAATGATCTGTCTTGTTAAATGCCTTAATATGTTCATCTAACAAACCGCCCTCTGTTTGTAGCCAATTTAGCACATCTTCTCGTGTATGACTTAAGATATGTGTGTCCACATGTGCTTCTTGCCATTTTTGTAAGGCGTCTCTAATGTTAATTTCACTCTTATATAATTCACCGGGTTTTCTAAACTTTAAATGCGGAAATTGCTTATGACACTCTTTATGTAGTTTCTTCACTAGTTCCTTGTTCTTAAGTAATTTGTTTACTGTTGAATGTTCTATTTGACTGCCTTCTACTAGTTTAGGTGGGGATATACCCAATAGATCCATTATTTCAAAACATTTCGGAAATTGTTGTAATTTTTGAGTATACAAAGCTTCTAAAATTTGTGGGGTATCCAAATTCTTCTTATCCTTGTCGACCAACTGATCGAACATTGTACTAAATTGTTCTGTATAATGAGCACTGTTTCCTTTTGCTAAAAGTTGTTCCACACCTTTTAGAGCTATTTGATAATGATTGACTGCTCTTCGGTTAATTTCACTTACAATTTTTATCATCGGTGCTTCGGGATTTTCTTCTAAGGCTCTTATTAATAATAATTGTCTGTTGAATTGATGAACATTTTTGAATCGAAGCATTTTCTTCCACACCTCTTCCAATTCTTGTCTGATTGTTTCATCTGCTTCTGCCTTCCATTTTTGTATATCTAAACCATAAACTCTAAAAACCTCATGTCTTTTCATAATCATTTCTTCTTCTCTATCTAATGCTTTTTCAGCACATCCAGTCTTTGATCGTGTAATTATATCGTCGATTACATCTTGGTTATAATCCTCTAAGTTCATATATTCTTTATATAGCTCATGATCTGCCTTCGTTTTCAACTCTTCTCGCTTTTTTTGTTGAATCAGACTATGCTTTACTTGTTCTTCTGTCATCTTGAAGGGAGTAGTACAATCTATCCATTTCATACCATACCCCGGTTCAATATCATCATCTGGTGAATTGCATAAGGATTGTTTTAAACCTTGTGTAAAATTAGAATGTTTCTCATATTTGATACGATGAATGGCGTTTTCTTTCCATACATTATAATCCCAACGATTTCTGTCATACTTGATCTTCATATTAGCATCTAGCTGATTACTGCTACATAGTTCGGGTTTGCCTAAATACTTATGAATATCGTTGCTTTGATCATATAGTACCTTTTCTATTTGATCTAATCGTAATGGAAAAGGGTCTTTTTGTCGATTAAACAATATATGTACCTCTTTTTCTACTAATTGTCTGATTCTTCTTAACATTTGTTTTGTTGTATTTAAACTGCATACATTTGCCCCAGTTTGGACGCAACAATATAGTTTATCAAATCCAACTTCTGGAATATTTGAATTATATGAAATACCAGCACTAATGGTAGGACTATATAGCAACAGTTTCAAAGCTTTATTAGCAAAGACATCTTTTACATTTTCCATATCGTCTTTCATTTGTGTCTTATCAGTGTCACTAGTATATATTTTTATTTCAAATTGTGGTAATACGCCTTCCTTTTGTTTTTCTTTTACTTCCTCTTTTACTTGATCCACAAATGCTTTGGTTGACCCCATAACACACAATTTCTTTCCTTTTTGTAGATCTTCAATAATCAGATCCTTAAATTTACTAACTTCAGTCAATCCGTTTTTGTCAGAAATCATTTTATTATCTGGTGTATATAATTGTTCTCTATAGTATACCTTATAATCGGACATATCATACGCATTTGGATTTTTATAGCAAATAAATTTGTCTGGATTTCTCATTTTGTTAATTGTATTGACCACCATAGAGTTATTCAAATGAGCGTCCAAACAGATTAATTTACCACATCTTTTCACATGATTTTCAAACAACATCATAGCATATAGTTTATTTTCACCCATCAGTTTTGATTGCCAATGTTCTAGAACACTATATATTTCATCAATAATGACATAGTCATACTTCTCTACATAGTTGTTAAAAACTGTACCGTTAGACAATTTATACGATTTTTGATCTGGTGGTTCTATCTCTACAGTTTTCTTGATACTATCCAACAGTACAATATATCTATGTTTGTTTTGATTCGCCTTACCCGTAAGCTCTTTGCCATGATAATCTTTATAATGACTGAACCCAAATTTCGCAAAATCATTCTTATAGGTATTCGAGAGATTGACACGATAAGTAAGAACCAATACAGATTTACTCTTCGGAATATTGTTAAGACTTCTAACAAGTGCTTCGGTCTTACCGCTGCCTTTAGGTCCTTCATAGAAAAATGTCCCACCTTTTTCCAACTTTCGCATATTTCCACGCGGTTCGTTGAAGGGAACGCATAAGAATTCACCGTCCTCATGTCTATAATCCCAACTTGTAATTATGCCACTAGGAATAGGATTTAACTTCTTATATTGACCGCCTTTTTTATTCTCCTTACAACAATATAGTTTATACTTGTTTGTATTTGGTGTATGATATAATTTATAGTTATACTTTTTATATGTAGAAAACTCTAAAGGATGTACTTCATTACATACTAAGCACATGTCTTCAGATTGTATATTAAATGCATAATCATTGTTATAAGTGACATCGCTTCCAACTATCATACAAGTAGGTCCAAGACGATTTTGGATAAGCAATTTTGCCGCCGCTTCTTCTTCTTCTGGAACACCAGATAGCTTATATGCTGTTTGATTCATTATGGTGTCGGGATCTTTTCTTGTTTCTTGAAATCCTCGTAAATGTGCGCACGGTATTTTCTTAGATCTGTTTGCGATGATGTCATCACTCATATTCCTTGAATGATCTATAGAAATAGAATGATGTAAAATTTGTAGTTTTCGTGCCTTTTCACACTCTGGTACACCTTCCATAGGTATCAACTGACTTTCTTCGTCGAACCATTGTTTCATACTATAAAGCATACGAAATGGTTGTGAGAATTCGGCTGTAATATATGATGTATATACATTATGATCTACTATTCCCAAAGGTTGTGCTTCTGCCTCTGTTTCATTACTAATATGTACTAATTCATACAAATGTTTTATTGTAGGATCTGTAGAATTTGCCGCCCAGTTGTTTATACAGTTATCCAAAAACACTTTTATGTCATTTTGACTCTCAAAGTACACATAAGGACATGGAATTTTACTATCACTTTCTTCTGTGTCATAATATTCTTCATCTTCATCTTCCGTGTCATATAAGGTAGTGTCTATACAATCTCCCACTAACTTCAAATGAAATGAATTTTTATACATATTTTTTTTCTTGTCTTGACGACTAGCTATGCTAATCTTAAAATAGTTTTTCCACTCTTCAATATCTACACCATCAAGGTTAAAATAATCCATAAAATTCATCCTACAATAATGATATAGTAATTCTAGCAACGCGTTTAACGGTTTACTATTCGGTTTTGTAGTATAATATTCAACATCCATATATAGTGGAATAAATCCTTTTAAGGGAATTAATTCGTTATAGATATTTAGTCCTTCTTCGGGTAGTTCTTCTACGAAATTATGAATACTCGGAAATCCGACAAATCTGCCGTCTGTTCCATATTTAGTTTTAAAATTACATTTCTTATCCAACTGTGCTTCCTTCAAATATGTTGGTCTTTTGATATGACTTAGGTTGTTCGGATCGTTTGACTTCTTATATTCTCTTTTATTTTTTGGCATTCTCTTATATTATATATATTATTTTATTTTTAAGTAGTTTATATTATATAAAAATCGATTTTATGTCAAAATAAAAAAAAAATTAAAATTGGGTAGAATTTTTTAATCTCTTTCTATCTTTATCTTACGCTTCGTATAATAGGGGTTATCAATTAATACTTTTCCGTTAGGTTTCTTAATTCCCTTACATTTTTTCACTGATCCGTCTGCGTCTATAATTTGCATATCAACTATGATTTCTTTTTTTGGTTTCTGCTTATCACATTTACATTTTGTATCTTTCTTCTTATGTGCCATTATACTATATTATAAGATTACTTTTTTTTACGGCAATAAGTGACGCGAATTTGGCCCGCACCACACTTCGCATTTGCTCTTTGTTTCTTTTTTGTTTTGCGAACTGCTGCTTTTGCTTTGCGTAGTTTCTCTTTTGCCTTAATCTCCTTAACTCTTGCTTTTTCGTATGCTTTTACTTTTTGTTTTATTTCTTTTATTTTCTTCTTCATTTCTGCTTTTTGCCCTCTTGGAAATGAATTCGCCAATGCTGTTAAGCGTGGTAAATCATCCCTCATTCTTGCGATTGCTATGTCTGCGCGTGTCATTATATTAATGTATTATATATTATTTTCCAAATGGGTTTCTCATTATAACTTCACCTTTATGAACTAAGGCACTCCGACCTTGGCCTACACCTCCTCGCCTATAACCTTTAATCACTGGACGGGTTGGACCCGGTTTGACTTTGCGTTTTCTTCCTCTTCGTTTCATTATATAATATACATAAATATTTTAATTTTAAAATTAAAGGCGCTCTATTATTAGCACACTTTGTTATTTCTTTTTGCCTTTTCTTTTTCCTCCTTTTTTTTTAGGTTTTATAGGTACACCTTTTCGTTTTGCTACTTTTTTCAACTGTCTCGCTAGACCAACTGGTACAACCAGTTCATTAGCGTGAATCTTTCTCATTCCAGTTTTCTTCACAGTTGCTTTTGCTAACGCTTTACTCATTGCTTTTGGATTAGTAGAACCTCCTTTCTTAAATCCTAATTTTGACGCTAATTTTCCCGCTGCTCTGCCTCCTAAAACAGAAGCACCACCTAAAGCAGCAGAAGTTAAGTATGGGATTGCGGGTGCGAACATTGCCATTTTGTATATATATTACAGAGATTTTATTTTTTCTTTTTTTTCTTTGGTTTATTTCTACAATGTGGTCTCACTTTTTTGTCATTTTTGGTAAAATAGCCACATATCCATATATCTCCTCGCTTTTTTTCACACGCCTTTTGTCTTTTTGCATAGTTTTGTTTTAATAAATCCCTTCTCATCTTGCTTCCAGCAGTAGTAAAAGCACATATTGATCTTGCCCTTCTAACAGCAGCATTGCGTTCCTCTATTGCGTCTGGTAATAATCCTCGTAAATTACCTTTTTTTGATCGTGTACCGTATGCCATAATATATTTATTAGAAAATTAATGTAGTTGGTTTATCTTCAAATTTAGCTGTTTTTAATTTCTTTATAGACTCTGCTCGCAACTTTTTCCCTTTTTCAACTCTTGACTTATACGCTTCCCGTTCTTCCATTGCTCGTTTTTCGTATATTTTTCTATTAAAAGTCATGGCGTCCATTTCTTTTTTGGAGATAGGGCATCCCAACCAATCACGGGCGGTGAAATATACGAATTCTTCTGGCATAGGTATATTGTCAAAAAACTCTTCTGCTTGTAGACATTCCATTACATTATCTAAATCATTACCAAGAAACTTATAGCGTAAAGGCACCCCGTCTTTGTCACATAAGCCCAAGATAGTATCTTGAAGCACTGTGTCCTTATCTATTTCGTGTTTTAATAAATCTGTTGGCATTGGTATTTTGTCTGGTTCTAATTTTACTTCAAATAATCTATTCTCTATAGTTTCATTACAATAATCACTGCGAATAGGATGCTTATAGTTGTCTTTTACTCTACCGTTAAAGAAGTGTGTCATTACTATATATTATATTTTAATAATTAATGTTGTCCGCGTCATACATCCCTTTCTCTACCAGTAGCCAACCACCCTCTTGGTATTGGTCTGACTTGTGCTCTTTCTGGAATATCTTGATAATTACCAAATCCTCCGTCAATTACTGGGGGTCTTGTTCTTGGTACAAGCGTTTCCCGAACGCTGACACGAGGTTTTTGTGGTGGTGAAAAAATTGGACCCCTACCTTCTGGTTCTCCAAAAAAGCCCAAACCAGCACTAGGTGGGGGTGTTCTTGAGGGAGATACAGATACAGACGGCATTCGAACAAATTCTCCCGTCACATTTTCAAGTGAATTCAATTGGTTTCTCAACGCATTTATTTCGTCCATACCAAGATCAGATACTCTTGTTAATTGTTCTGTCGCATTAGCTAAAAGTTGCTGTTCTACTGCTGATTTTATATTATTGCTTATAGTTTCTTGTAATTGGCTTAATACACCCTCATTCGGTGTAGGTGGTGATAATTGTTCTGCACTAGGAGGCACATAATAAGACACTTCCCTTATAGGGTTTGTGTGTAGTGTTAATTCTGTATCAAGAAGTCTAAGTTCTTCATTAATATTGTCTATGTCATTTTCTGTTTCAGCACGCAAACTCTGTATTTCATC
>Ga0181405_1000551_pt1 | contig 13140 bp, 10 predicted proteins | sample 28SPOviralmetaG_FD_130134 | JGI IMG/M metagenome (GOLD analysis project Ga0181405, IMG submission 130134) | Marine viral communities from the oligotrophic San Pedro Time Series (SPOT) site, San Pedro Channel, CA, USA - 28 SPOT_SRF_2011-11-29 | ecosystem: Environmental > Aquatic > Marine > Strait...
GAAATAGAATATTTAACGAACGTATAAATTATTCGTTTTATAAATTAGCTGAAAATCTTATCCATACATTTAAATTTTATTACACAGAAGTAGATGATTTAGAAGATTTAAAACATGAGGTTGTTTGTTTTCTTTTAGAAAAACTTCATTACTTCGACCCAACTAAAGGTTCAAAGGCCTTTTCTTACTTTAGTATTGTAGGTAAAAATTATCTTATTCTTTATAATAATACTAATTATAAAAAGAAAAAAATAACTACGGACGTATTAGCAGCAGACGAAGATGATAAAGTAATTCACGAACTTGGTCGTCCTGATCGTAAAAAAGACATGAAAGATTTCATTGATTATTTTACAGAATACATCGACGAACATATGTTTAGGTTATTTAAAAAAGATCAAGACAGAAAAGTATGCGATGCTGTTAACATTTTATTTAAACGTAGAGAAAATTTAGAAATCTTTAATAAAAAAGCACTTTACATTTACATTAGAGAAATAACAAATGTAGATACTCCCGTAATAACCAAAGTAACTAAAGTACTTAAAAAGAAATATCACGAACTGTATAACGAATACGATAAAACGGGATACGTGAAAGTTTAAAAGATTCTATATTTATAACAAAAGTATAATATGGATTCATTAAATCAAGTAATATTTGACAATAAAACCTTTTCTGATCTCCTTAAGGAAATCCACACTAATCAGAAGAAAAAAGGTAAACAAATAGGTGGTCTTATAGCCGAATTAAGACCCCTTATCCAAAATTTAGGAGACGCAACAGTCGTTGTTCCCTTAATCAAAGAATACATGGAAATTAGCGTTAAAAACGATGACCATTTATTAAAAATGGCATCCATAGTTCAACGCTTGTCAACAGGTAATGCTACAAGTGGTGGAGGTGACATGTTGACTGAAGAAGAAATGAACCAACTTCAAGGTATTGTTGAAGAAATAGAAAAAGAAGCAGACAGTAAGGATGGCGATAGTTAGAACAGATAATAATACCCAAATATTATCTCCCGACACTAAATTAAAAGCTGTTAGGGTTACTGACATTATTTTAGATCCGTCCCACGATCGATTTGAAGATTATGGTAAATATGATTCAATAGGTACCATATTTTACACAGAATTAAATCAATCAAACCCATCAACAGATTCAACAGCAAAACCTTTATTTTCGTTTGTAAAAAACTACCCTTTAAAAAATGAAGTAGTATTAATTACATCTACAGACGATAAAGACAATAAAATATCATCATATTATTTCCCCTTAATTAACATATGGAATCACCCTCACCATAATGCTTTACCTTACATTGAAACACCTTCTAATAACAGTAATGATTATCAACAATCTATAGCAAGAAAAGTAGAAGATGGTTCTACAGGTATTAATTTAGGTGATTATTTTCAAGAAAAATTAGATATAAAACCACTATTACCTTATGAAGGTGATACTATTATAGAAGGTAGATTTGGAAGTTCTATAAGATTTGGTTCAACTAATATTAGTAATAAAGTTGGAACCCCTAATGGTTGGAGTAATGTAGGTGAATTAGGTGATCCTATTACTATTATAAGAAATGGTCAACCAAAATTAGACGACAAAGGTTGGGTCCATAATATAGAAGACATTTCAAATGACATTTCTTCAATTTACATGACATCAAACCAACAATTATCTAATTTTACCCCTGCTTCGTTAAATCAAAAGTCGTTTGGAGCTAATTTAGTTAAAGTAAAAACTATCCAAGAACAATTAGGTGATGATTTTGAAGAAAAACCAATTGAAGTAAAAATAGAGGAAGAAACAAATGATTTTGAAAACTTACAACAACCTTCAACATCTACACCACCACCACTTCCTGAACCTGAAGAAAACACAGATGACCCATTTGGGGATTATGCTGAAGAATTATTAGATAACCCAGGAATTATGGAAGTTTCATCTATATCGGGTACCGAAAAACCTGACGATGAAGCCACAATATATGATGAAGATAAAATAGGAGAAATAGTAAGTAATAATGAAATAAAATATAGTACTCCTATAATTTCAAAAAGAAACTCAAAATTCTCAGTAACTTTACATGAACCAAAATCAGTTTATGATTTAAAAAACCAAATAGATTTACAAGAAGAATCTAATAGAGTTAAATATTTAGTAATTCACACCACAGCAGGGAATTTAGCTGACACCCATTTAGATTTAGCTTATTATTTTATGCAAACAATAGAAGGTGTAGGATATACACGACATGGTTATCATATATCTATAGATTCGGAAGGGGAATGTGTGCAAATTTATCAAGATGATGAAATATCATATGGTGTAGGGTCCCCTGGAAATGGAAGTAATCAAAGTAATGATATAGGAAATAATAATACAATTAATATAAGTTGGATAGGTGGTTTAGCATCATTTGATATGACTAAAAATCAAGCTAATTCGTTAAACGAATTAGTTAAATTTTACAAAACCAGATACCCCCAAATAAAAATAGTTGGCCATAATCAAATTACAGCTAAAGATTGTCCATTATTTACAACCCCATCATATTGTAAACAACTAGGAATACCTGATAATAATATTTACTTTAAAAATCATAGTGGAGTAAATTTAAATAAATATGGAACTAATCATATTAAAGTAGCTACAATATTTAAATAATTATGAGTTATACACCAGACGCACCTAACATATATCAAGGAAAACAAATAATAATTAATTCAGATCGTTTAACATTTAATGCTAAAGACGATTCAATATTATTATTTTCAAAAGAAGCTATTGGTTTTAGTACTAATGGTAGTTTTAATTTTGATACTAGTGACGACATTAATAGTAAATTTGTAGTAAATTCTCCTAATATTTATTTAGGTTTAAAAGACGGAGATCTACCTACTGAACCCGTCATTTTAGGACACAGATTACAAGAATGGATGGTGGGTAGTGATTTAACAGAAGGTTTAATAGATGTATTAGATGATATATTAGATATGATTGAAGGTGAAATTTCATATATAGCACCCCCTCAAGGCCCCACAACCCCTAATGCACTTAATATACCTGTAATTAATAATCGTAGAAAAAAATTAGATCGTTTAAAAAAACAATTTAAAGAAAATTTAAGCACTCAAGTTAAAACAGTATAATTATGACATCCTCTATAGTAACATTAGTAAATCAATCTTCTCAGATTTTAGATCAAGTAGCTCCTCAAATAAAAGAGGAAGCTAATAAAAAAATAGTTGAACTTAAACAAAAAATCCCATCTGAAGATGATATTAAACAAATGATGATGGGTGAAATAACATCTAGAGGAGCAGAATTAGTTTGCAGTATTGAAGCAAGAGAACGTATTGAATTTATATTTAACAAATTTAATAGTTTAATGAGTAAACTTAAAAATTTTGCTGATAAAATAGACGAAAAAGTTCAAAAAATTCAAGAACAATTAGCTAAAATTACACTCATAATAGCTTCTATTGAGGGTATTTTTAAACTTTTAAATAAATTTATACCCACACTTAATGTTGTGGTTCAAGTATCTAAAGTAGCAATCAAATTCTTAAAAGGTTTAGCAGCAGATGGTGCAACTACTGTTAAATTAAAAGATTTAATAGATAAATCCAAAAATAAAGTCGAAGAATATAAAAATACAATAAAAGTTTTTACTAAACGTATAGAAAAAATCAGAAAACTAGCTTTAATACCTAATAAATTAGTAGCTGTAATAAGAGGTATTGTAATTATTATAAAAGCTAAAATCAATGCTATATTAATTTTAGTTGAATCTTACTATTTAAAGTACATATTAATGTGTGATGTTAAAGGCGATTCTATAGAAGATGAAGATTTCGCTAATGCTATAAATAACGCCCCTAATAATGCTGATATTACACTTATAGAAGAAGATTTATTACCTAGTACTATAGAAAGAATAAGAAATGCAAAATTTGAAGTAATTCAATATCGAATTGCTTAACTTAATTATATTTATTAACAAACATTATTTATTATGAAAGCAAGTGCTTTTGAAAAATTATTTAGAAAAGTCGTAAGAGAAGAGATAGATTATGCTCTCCGACGTGAAATTAAATCACTTAAAGAAGATTTACGTGAGGAATTAAAACCTACAATCGTAGAACAACCTACACAACGTACACCTGTACCTGAAAGTGTACAACATTCTTTAAAGGAAAAAATCATGGGTAAAAAACCAATTTCCCAACAATTTACATCAAACAGTGCATTAAATGATTTATTAAACGAAACAGCCCAAGGTAATACTAACACAGAATCCTCAATGGCTCCTGTAAGTCTATCTCAGCCATTCGAATCATCATCACCTATACCAACAGAAGCAATGCCTGCTCAAGTAGCAAATGTTGTAAATAAAGATTATAGAGAATTAATGCGTGCAATGGATAAAAGAAAAAATAACAGACCATAATGGCATATATTAACGGAAATAGAAGAATTAGCCCTTTAGATATTAACAAAAATGTTACTATCGGGGTTGCTTTTCCTCTTGACAGCGTTAATATGTTTAAAGGTACTACTACAGTAAAAGAACAAGTTAAAAGTAATTTAATTAATTTATTATTAACTGAACCTGGTGAACGTGTAAACGAACCTAATTTTGGTGTAGGATTAAAAAAATTATTATTTGAGCAAAACCCAAATGTAGAAGTTTTAAAAGAAAAAATCAATACTCAAATTGAATTTTACATCCCAACTATTACTTTATCGGATGTAAGTTTTACCCCTTCAGAGGACGAGTATAAGTTATTTATATTAATTTCATATAGTTTTAATTTAGATGGATCAACAGATGCTATTCAATTAAACTTAAATTCATCATATTTCCCACGTGGAAATGGTTAATAACATGTAAAAATGGCTTATAGTAAAGTATCAAATAAAACGCAAGATAAGGATGTAAAATATCTTAACAAAGATTTTAATTCTTATAAAAACCAATTAATGGAATTCGCTGAAGTTTATTTTCCAGATAACTTCAATGACTTTAGTGAAGGAAACCCAGGAATGATGTTTCTTGAAATGGCAGCCTATGTTGGTGATGTTTTATCATTTTATACTGACACACAATTACGTGAGTCATTTTTATCATTAGCCCAAGAAAAAGAAAACCTATATAACATGGCGTATGCTATGGGTTATAAACCTAAAGTAACAGCAGCGTCTAATGTAGATTTAGATATATTTCAGTTAGTTCCTTCAAAATTATCTAATGGAATATATAGCCCTGATTTTAACTATACTTTAAAAATTTCCGAAAATTCAATTTTTAATTCAACAGAAGGTCCTAAATTCTACTTAAATAATCAAGTTAATTTTAATTTCTCATCTTCGTTTAACCCAACAGATATATCTATATACTCTTATGATGATAGTAATAATCCAGCATATTATTTATTAAAAAAGACCTCAAAAGCAATTTCGGGTGAAGTTAAATCCCAAACATTCACAGTAGGATCTGCTGAAAGATTTAAAACATTAGAATTATTTGATAATAACATCATATCAATTGAATCTATAATAGACAGTGAGGGTAATAACTGGAATGAAGTTCCATATTTAGCCCAAGATACTATATTTAATGAAGTAGAAAATACAGAAGTTAATGATTCTGAATTAAAACAATATAATGGTCAAACCCCTTTTCTTCTTAAATTAACGAAAGCAACTAGAAGATTTATTACTAGATTTAAAACCAATAACCAATTAGAAATCCAATTTGGTGCCGGTACTAGTGATAAAGCAGACGAACAAATTATCCCTAACCCTGATAATATAGGTTTAGGAATATCTGATGGTAGATCTACCTTAGATACTGCTTATGATCCTTCAAACTTTTTACACACAAAAACATACGGTCAGGCACCAGCCAATACAACACTCACAGTAACATATATCGTAGGAGGAGGATTGGAATCTAATGTTCAATCTAATACAATAACAGAAATAGATACTATATCCACAATAAATAAACCTAATTTAAATAATGGCCTTTTAAATTACATTAAATCTTCGATAGCGGTTAATAATCCAGAAACCGCTACAGGGGGTGGTGCAGGAGATTCTATAGAAGATATTAGATTAAATGCAATGGCTAATTTTTCTACTCAACAAAGAACAGTAACTAAAGAAGATTATATTATAAGAACATTATCTTTACCTCCTAGATTTGGTAGAGTAGCAAAAGCTTATATAACTCAAGATGATCAAATATCCCCATTAACAACAGAATTAGACAACATTCCTAATCCATTAGCTTTAAATTTATATACTTTAGGGTACGATTCAAACAAAAATCTTTCTACTTTAAATAAAGCAACCAAAACAAATTTAGTAACATATTTAGAACAATATAGAATGTTAACAGATGCAATTAACATTAAGGATGCATTTGTAATTAACTTCGAATTAGATTTCGAAATAACCACTTTTAAAAATTATAATAATAATGAAGTTTTATTAGAATGTATATCTGAATTAAAAGATTATTTTGATATAGATAAATGGCAAATTAATCAACCTATTATCATATCTGAAATATCTAATTTACTTGCGGGTATAAAAGGTGTACAGACAGTTGAAAAAATAGAATTAAAAAATAGAAATGGATTATCATTAGGTTATTCTCAATATAAGTACGATTTTAAAGGAGCTACAAAAAATGGTGTTATATACCCATCATTAGATCCAAGTATTTTTGAATTAAAAAGCCCCAACACAGATATTAACGGACGCGTAACAACATACTAAAATGGCATATTATTTTATATTTCCTGAAAAAGACACTACTATATATAGTCACCCTAATAGAAATACTCTAAATACAGGTAATGATGAAATTCTTGAACTTGTAAAAGAAAAAGGAACAACCAATTCTTTATATTATCCCTCAAGAATTCTCCTTCAGTTTTCAAACACTGACATTCAAACTGCCATAAATAAATCAAATAATTTTACATCTAGTTTACAATTATTTTCCACAGAACATAAAAATTTATCATCTGAACAATCAGTAGAAGTATTTCCTATATCACAATCATGGAATGAAGGGACAGGTAGATATTCAAACTTACCATCTTCATCTAATGGTTCATCATGGGTTTATAGAGATAATGATGTTACAAAAACCCAATGGTTAACTTCTAGTTTTGCAGCAGGAACAACAGGTTCTATAAGTAATACTACTTCTATTACAAAAGGAGGAGGAGAATGGTATACGGGTAGTATATTTAAAGGTTTCCAGACATTCTCTAACGCAGATTTATTAGATTTAAATGTAGATGTAACTAATATAGTACAAAAATTTAGTGCTAGTTTACATTCTTCCCAAACATATCCAACAGGTATACCAAATTATGGGTTTATAGTAAAAAACTCAGACACTATAGAAGAAAGCGTATCAAGTAGTAATGGTAATTTACAATATTTTTCTTCGGACACCCACACAATTTACCCACCACGATTAGCTTTTAAATGGGATGATTCATTATTTATAGATGCAGCTACAGGAAGCGCTAAAACAAGTGGTGATTTAAGTGTATCTTTATATAACAATAAAGCCGAATATAATAAAAATGATGTAGCCAAAATAAAAATCCATGTAAGGGATAAATACCCAAACAGACGATTTGTTACTTCATCTAATTATTTAGATGTAGGTTATTTTACAACATCATCCTACTATAGTATTAGAGACGCACACACAGAAGAAGTAATTATCCCATTTGATAACGATAATACTAAACTAAGTGCCGACAGTGAAGGCATGTACTTTAATTTATACATGAATGGCTTACAACCAGAAAGACACTATCGTATTTTATTTAAACATATAAATAATGATGGTACTCAAATATATGATGACAATTATCACTTTAAAGTAGTTAGATAATGGCCCAAGAAAATATAAAATTAACCAAAACAATATATAGTACTAAATCTACAGATGGTATAGTAGATCGTTCTTTTTCTGAGTTTTTTAAAACAAAAGACCCAGTAAATATAGATCGATTTTTTTCTATATATGGTGAGTTATTTTATGATATCCCTAAAGAAGGAGAAAGATCACACACATCAGTTATAAAACAAAGCACAGACTACATTAAAAATTATATTGATCCTAGAGATGAACAAATAACTATTCTTAATGAACGGATTGTTGAATTAGAAGAAATAATAAACACCCCAAATGACATTCAAGAACATCCATTTTATTCTAATGGTTCTTTAATAGCTCCCCCAGAAAAAGACAACATCAATAAACCATACGGGTGGGGCATATATTATATGGATAGAGGTGTTAGAAGATATGTTGTGGGGGGTTATGAGGGTATAGTATTTAAAGCCTTGAAAGCCTCTTTAGGTTTCCCCCCTTCAGAAGGTAAGGATACAATAGTTAAAATAGTACCAAACCTAATATTAGATGGAATAACTGAGGGTCCTCACTTAGATATAGAAGATTTAACGGGTCAAACAAATTCATCAGAAATAGATCAACAACTACTTTCAGACATAACAGTAAAAAGTTGGAGAACAGAATTAAGCGCTTTAATTAAACCTATAGAAAACAAATCAATTCAATCAGAAATATCGTATATAGAATTATTAAAAACAAAAATCATAGCTGAATTTGAAAGAGAAGCAACTTTAGAAAGTTTATCATGGAAATATTATTTAGATGCTACTAAAGGATTTACAAAAGAAGAAAAAAATAATGGTGAAAGATTATTAAGTCAAGTTAACCCTAAATTACTTAAATCTAGACAAACATTAGCTGTTTTAAAAAGAATATGGGATAAAAAAGAAAATTTCCCTAACATTAAATTTAATGAAATATTACCATCACCTCAAAATGGTCCTGATTTAACTGAAGAAGAAACAAATGTAGCATATGATGGTTGGGAAGAAGGTAAAAATTTATTTGAAGGTGTTTTAGTAGGAGAAGAATACATAGTTCCTGAAAGATTAGAATATGATTCTCCTGAATCTAATAAACTTATATCTGATAAAATCCTAAAAGTCCAATATAGACAATCTTTTGCCCCCGGAGCTAATCTTAGAGGAGTAAATAGGGTAACCAGAAAAAAATATGGCGGTAAAGGTAAATTAGTAATTTTAGATGAAGAATTATCTGTAAATGATCTGAGAACAGGAAGAACCAGTTATAGAAAAGGTTCTAATAAAAAAATAATAAAAGGTAGATACCAATTTGAATTTATTAAATACATTTATGCATAATGGCAGATAATACCAAAATATCGAAAAATCCATCATTAGATCTACCGGTAGAATCTGTAGTATCTAGAATTATTGACAGAAAATTTGGGCAACCTGAAGACTATATAGAGGCACACATATATAATCTAAATAACCAAATTTTAACATCTATAAATAATTTTACTGATTTTACTAAATCAGCTGATTTAACTAACGAATTAAGTATGGATCCTATATCTGTACTTAACAATAATGGTTACTCAACAGGTAAATATAAATTAGTATTTAATATACTTCGTAAAAAAATATTTAATACTTCAACTAAGATATTTATAATCAAAGCAGTTTCTGCTACAAGAACAGAATTAAGAGTTACAGCTAAAGACATTTCAAATAGTGAATTAAAACAATCATCTCAACGATTTATAAATGAAATAAGTAATTCACCATTTTTAAGAGATTTTGTTTTAAATTTTGGAAAAGACCAAATTGTAGTTGGTGTAAATATTATACTTAATGAAGTTCCTTCAACTAGTGAATTATTAATTAAATTAAGTGAACCATTACCTAACAATATTTCTACCCTCAGTACATTCTCAATTGCTGAAGAAATAACAAGCCAAATAATCATAGAACAAGATTTAGGTTCTTTTGAATTATCTGATAATAGCATTCCTCTTCAAGGCCCAAATTTTAAAATAGACACTAGATTAAATAATAGTATACCTTCAGGATATAAAAATTATAATGAAATATTAAATTTTAATCAACTTACCTCTTACCAAAATTTAACTAATAAATTAGAAAATAGAGAAGTACCTGAAATTCAATATGATTTCATAAGAACCCCATCTGGTAGTAATGAAGGTAATCCTCAAGAAACAACTTACCATTTTGAAAATTTTGTACATTTTGGTAGTGCTTTAGAAAGAGTCAAAAACTTTAAATATAAATTAGAATTAATAGAATTATATAACTCCCAACTAAATAATTTATCTAATACTTTTGGAAATTTTATTTTTGATGAAATAGCTCTTATAAAAAATAAACAAACAAATCTTCTTAATACATTAGATGGATATGAACAATTTTTATATTATGGGTCGGGGGCTTTATCGTGGCCTAAATCAACATCTTCTACTCCTTACACATTATATTCAATAACTTCTTCCCAAGCTACAACGTGGTTAGGTGACGAAAGAGACACATATCCCAATTATGGGGGTCAGTTATTATCAGCTTCTTTATTTGATAACCAAAATGAACACTCTTTAGTAAGATTAATTCCTAACCACATAATAGAAAACCCAAACAATGCATTTTATATAACATTTGTTCATATGCTGGGTCAACATTATGATCACATATGGGCTCATATAAAACACCTTACAGAAATAAATGATTCACATCATGTAAGAGGTATTTCTAAAAATTTAGTTTACCATTCTTTAAAAAGTTTAGGTTTAGAAACTTTTGATCAATTTGAAAATGCCAACTTAATGGAATATATTTTGGGAGAAGAACCCCAAAATAGTAATTTTTATGACACACCAACTAACCAAACTTTAACAACAATATCAAATGGGGGTTCGATTCCTAAAGAAAGTATTACAAAGGAAATATGGAAACGTTTATACCATAATGCACCCTATCTATTAAAAACCAAGGGTACTGAACGCGGTCTAAAAGCACTCATGAGTTGTTATGGTGTTCCTGCTACTATACTTAATGTCAAAGAATATGGCGGTTCTTCCCGTGATAAAACTACATATAAAACATTTAGTTATGAAAAATCGGGGTTAGCTTTAAAAGGCGATTCAGGTACAGATGGATATTTTATAAAAACAGCATGGTCTTCTTCATTAACAGATAATTTAAAATCTACAGCCAAGACAGTCGAATTTAGAATTAAACCCCATAGATCAAATAATAATTATAATTTATTTTCTCTAACAGGTTCGGATATGAGTCATCATTTAACATTAGAACCTTGGACAGGTAATGATATTTCATCTTCAGGAGATGCTAACCAGTATGGTAGATTGACTTTTTCTAGTTATTCATCTACAACATCTACCCAATATTTTCCTATATATAATGGAGATTTTTGGAATATTTTTGTAGGGATTGGTGAATTTAAGAATGCCTCAACACGTAGAGGGGTAGACTTTGGGGCCTACCAATCAAATCATTTAAAAAATATAAATTATTATACTACATCATCCCAACCACTTAATTCACAACTTGATTTCTTTAATCTTAGGAATATTTGGGGGTTAACCCCTCTAGATAGTGATTATATAAGCCCAGGATCCCCTTATTGTTATATAGGTAGCTCAAATTATTCAGGTTCACTTCAAGAAGTAAGATACCACTTTGGTGAATTACTTTCACACGAAACTCTAAAAAAACACGCTCTTGAACCATTTATGTATAGTGGTAATACACCATCATCATCTTATGAAAATGTAGTTTTAAGATTACCTTTAGGGAGTAATGATTATGAAATTTCTGCAAGTTTCCATCCTAACGAAGATGTAAATTATTTAGGAATCCCTGAAAGTAATATGTCATCCCAAACATGGGAGGAAATAATCGAAACACATCATCTACCTACACCAGACACAGTTGGTATTTCAACCACAAGTGAAAAAACCCGAATAGACACAGGTACAGTAGATGATAATTGGCTATCATATAATAAAAAAACAGAAACTTCAACACAAGACAGACAACCTTTAGACTATCCAGATTTAGGAGTATTTTTCTCTCCTACAACGGAAATAAATGAAGACATACTATATACATTAGGCTCATTCAGATTAGATGATTATATAGGTTCTCCATTACCCTCAGCCCAATCATCATCTGTATACGAAGATTTATCTGACATAAAAGACATATACTTTAAAAAAGTAAAACGTCGTTATAATTATGGAGATTATATAAAATTAATTCAACAAATAGACCACACATTATTTAAGTTAATAGAACAATTTGTTCCTATGAAAGCTAACTTAAAAACAGGATTAGTAATTGAACCCCATTATTTAGAAAGAACTAAATTTAAAAGAGAAACCCCTACTATTAATATGGGTCAAAGTATGTTAAATAATTCATATCAAACATTTGAATTTCAAATTGACCCCGAAAAACAATTTTCTCTTACAAATTCAGCAGTAATTGTAACAAATAATTTACTCCAAACAACAGGTAGTAACGAACAAAGACAAGAACAAGGAACTAATGGTACTATAAACATTAAAGAACAACACAATCTAGCAGGAACATCTGATTTTTCAGGAAATATATCTAAGGGAAGAACATCCAATAGGTATTATAGATTATTATATGATGGTTCAGAAAAAAACTTTTAATATATGGCAATAAATAAAGATTATAGTGTAGAATTTGATGATAGCCTTTTAGATATGGCTTCATGGAAAAATCCTCGTTATAATGGTTCTAAACTTTTAGGATCTAAAATTAATCAATATACAATAGGTGATCCTGTATATTCTTATGGATTCAAACCTATTATAGAAAGTAAAGCATGTGCCTTATTTATAGGAAATGCAATTCAAGAGGGGGGTGATATTTCAAGTAGTATAGAACCTTTAAATGAAATAAAAAACCATAGCTATGTAACTATTGATGCTGTACTTTTAATTAATAGAGAAACCAATGAAGTTACGAAAATATCCCATGAACAATTTAATGAAACAGATGGAAAAAGAGAATCATTTAGGCGAATGATAGCAGATAGTTTTCCTGAGGGTTCTAGAATTGTTACAAAAATATTAGATATAGCAACTTCAACACAACTAAAAGAATTCCATCATGTTAAATTCAATCAAGGCCTTTTAATGA
>Ga0181405_1000553_pt1 | contig 13122 bp, 14 predicted proteins | sample 28SPOviralmetaG_FD_130134 | JGI IMG/M metagenome (GOLD analysis project Ga0181405, IMG submission 130134) | Marine viral communities from the oligotrophic San Pedro Time Series (SPOT) site, San Pedro Channel, CA, USA - 28 SPOT_SRF_2011-11-29 | ecosystem: Environmental > Aquatic > Marine > Strait...
ATCGATGTATTTTGTAAAGTCCATATTATGACCATTGAAAAAATACTTACCATAGTTTTCAATACTTCTGATAATCCAATCGTAACTACCCTCGTTGTGAACTCCACACATCTTTTTATCTGTCATCTCAAAAAAATTAGGACAATCAGGATGAACAATTGTATCAGCATCAACAGAAAGTATTTGGTCATACTTAATATCATTAGCATCTAATATGTCAAACAAGTAATACCTTTGCCAACATATGTTCATCTGTTCTTTTGGCAATAATAAATCAGTAAGAACGAATAGTTCACAATCATTTTTAGCACACCATTTTTCCCAACTCTTTATTGAATATTGATAAGGTAATCTTCTCGTACTGGCATATCTACCCTCACCAGCCAAATCAATATCCATCGTAAAAACTATATTCTTCATCCAATCACCTTTGACATAAAACCACGTTCCCCTTCAACCATATATTTGCTAACTCTGTAGTGTTTACTCAACTTAACAGCCAAATCTCTTATTCCCTTTTCCTCAAAAATCACATTTAAATTTCTTGCTATCGTGTTCCAATCGGCGGTACCAGTTATGTCTGTTGGAGTGTCAGTTTTATCACTTCTATCCAATAGCACCTTGCTGTATTTTTCTCCCATGTCAAATCTATCTGCAACTTTATCAAAAAACTTCTGTTTGAAAAAAGAAAAAGAACCTCTTGGTACTGGCGATCTGTCAGCATTTGTATTGTAAACCATTAACCAATTATCATAGTTTGCTAAAACTTCACGATTATCGTGATAATATAACTCACATTTTCCTTCAACGATATCAGTAACCAATTCATAGTCTGTAATATAAGTATCATCATGTATGTAGCAAACGTACTCATAATCTTTATAATCGTAAATTTCTAACCATTGGTTTACGTATTGGTAATCACCATAATTATTTTCAGCCTCAATTATCTCAAAACCCAACGATTCAAAATATTCATTTGATGGCTTTTCTGAATACAACTCGTAGTCCATCCTACCAAATAAAGTATCCTTATTGACCTTTTTCAATACCTCTAATTTTTCTTCATGAACAATAGGCAAATCAATGTCTCTATGTGTTACTATAAAATTATCAAATTCGTAACCAATTGGTACAGACAAGTTAGCCATTTGTTCATAGAATTTTTTAGGGTAGTGCCATCCAGCTATTAATACTGCTATCTTATCCACTATAAGACTCCATAATATCCACCAATCCCAAATGGTATTTTGGTGTTGATTGTTAAATGATTACTCTCAATATACCTTGACTTAGGTATAACTCTGAAATCAAAACTTACCCTCGTCACAGATGTTATGTTTTGTTTATTACCATGAGTTAATTTAGTCGCGTCCCACTCCACACACTCACCATAATTTCCTCTTATCTCTTGGAAATCACCCAAGTCTTCTTCTGTCTCTGCCCATATCGTATTAGTTCCATAAGCTTTTGTTAATGGCATAAAGTAATTTAACTCCTGTACCCTTTCAGCCCATTCTTCATTTCGATAATGTCTGTCTTTATGAAACTCACCTACTGATATATTACCAGGTAAATGAACCCTAAATGTTGGTATTTTTTGATAAACTATTTCCTCATCAAATCTTGGTTTGATATGTTGATGTAAAAAGTCCACATACAATCTATCAAAAGTATCATCTTCTCGTATCTTACCATAAAAACATTTATGCCACACGGTTGATTGGTCATTCTCTCTTTTAAATAAATCATAAGACTTGTGGAAATGTAAACGTTCTAATCCACCTGGTGGTAATATCCCATCAGAATCAAACCAATCAAAAATTATTGACCTGAAATCAAATAAAAAATTATCATAATTTATTTTATTCAAATCTCTACCCTTGTTAAATTCATATTTTCTAATTCTTCAACCTCATCTAAATGTTTTTTAGCTGTGGTAATCATATTAAATTTAATCAAAGGATGTCTGGCAACTAAATTATACAAGACATCTTGCATAGGACCATTTACACCCCAATCAGTAGCATCAGGTGTCCCAACTAAGTAACCACTATTTTCATAAAAGTCCAACCCAAGAATATTCACCACATCACCATCTTCGGCTACTTCTAAAACTGTGTAAGCCAAAGTAGCAGTACCCGTGGATGGATAAGAGTATTTGTATTTGAAATCATCTGGTAGATTAACACCTCGTTGATACATCCAATCCTTATGCAAATCAGATAAGAATATATCAGGTAAATGACAAGAGTTTTGAATATTTACCCTACCCTCATCATGCATGTATGGTCTCATTAACTTTGTAACATTATAATTATCAAAGAAATTTATCCTTTTATATGAGTCAAGTTCTGTAGGCCAACCATTACAACAAATATGAACCTCAGAGTCCTTTATGTATTCACCTATCTGTGGAAAAGCTTCTAACTCATTTCCAAACTCATTGGCTATAACCGTAAACTTTGGTTTCTCCAATGAGTCTATGAATTTAGCACTCTCTCCTCTAGCAAAAAAAGTAACTATCTTCATATAGTATCATTTACCTTTCTTAACTTTTCAGCAATCGGTACTTCTGAATCATATACTACTTTTTTACCATCACCTAACATCTTTCCAATCTTACGAACACTAACCATCAGTTCAGCAACACTCTCGATAGACGCTACTTGGTCTGAACCATACATTAATCTGTCTTTGGTGATGTGAAACTCTAAACATTCAGCACCCAAAGCAGTAGCACCAATACAAGCAGCTAACCCACTATAATGATTTGAAAATCCAACACTTAAATGTGGATATTTTTCTTTTAAAGTCGTTATATATTTTAAATTAACTTCTTCCTCTTTTGTTGGATAAGTGCTAGTACAAGCTAATATGTATTCTGTATGTTTTAATATTTTCAGAGCAGCATCAACTTGTTCATCAGTACACATACCAGTCGATAGTATGATTGGTTTGCCAGTATAATGTAGGGCTTCCAAAAAGTCTCTGTCCGTTGCCAAAGCAGAAGCAACCTTGTGATACTTAACATCTAAATGTTTTTCAACTAAATCTAAACTTTTTTCATCCCAACAAGATACTATAAAATCTAAACCAAGTTCTTGTGTATAAACTTGTAGTTCTTTATACTCTTCTATATTAAACTCAATACCTTCTTTTTGTTCTCTTGTTGTTGTACCAAAAGGTGATTTTCTTGGTGTATCTAGCTCTTCTTGAGTATAAACTGATTCAATATCTCTTTTTTGAAATTTAACAGCATCACAACCACAAGAACTTGCGGTTGCAATTAACTCTTTAGCTACATCCATATCCCCATTATGGTTTATTCCTATTTCTGCTATTACGTAAGTCATTTTAATCTCCTATGTTATAATCTTGTATTGTTTTTTGTTTTTAAAAAATCACCTAAATTTTCTCTGTATTTTTTATATAAAATATTATCTTTTTTTGCATTCTTACTTCTAATTGAAAAATTAAATGCTCGTCTATTTTTATCACTTTTATTAGAAAAACTTCCATGAATAACAATTGGATTATGAAATACACAATCTCCTGGCTTTAATAAAATGGTTTCTACCTGATAATGTTCTTTCATTTTTATAAAAGTTTTTTCATCAATACATTGAGATGCTCCTAAATTTCCTTCAGGTTTATGTGGTAATGTACCCTCTTGAAAAGAACCTACTAAATAATATAGTGGTCCATTTTCTTCTGTTGTTTCATCTAAAGGAATCCAACAAGTTAATGCTTCAGGTGGATTAAAGCAAAAAAAAGCATTATCTTGATGTGGTTTGGTTTCATAACCTTTAATTTTTGGTTTACCCCAAAAAGATGAGTTAAATTCAAGGTCGTCTATTTCCCCATACAATTGATTAAATAAATCAACTATTGAAGGCGAACTTCTTAAAAGTTTATATTTAGGAATATAATTAGTTAAATTATGCATACTGCTAATTTCACCATCTTCAAATAAAATAAGATTTTCAATAGCATTACTCAAATCTTTACTTTTTGATATTTTTTTAATACTTGAATACAAATTATGTAAAAAATCTAAATCAAATAAATTTTTAATTTTAACAAAACCATTTTTTTTATATTCAATAGAAAACTGATTAATTTCTTCTTTTGATAATTTTCTACTCTGTACCATTTTTATACAAGCTCAACTAACTCAATTAATGTTCCATCAAAATCTCTACAAAAACAAACTTTAGCATTTCCATCTGGAGAAATTTGTGGTTCACATATAAATTCCAATTCCATATCTGTCAAATCATTATAAACCTTATCTAAATTTTCTACTGTTAGAGCAAAATGAGAACATCCAACTTTCCTTACTTTGCTTTTTAAATTTTCATTGTTGTCTTCTAAATGAGAATGAAAATGTAATAACTCAATCATTCCACCATCACTATCTTTCATTTTTACCGTATTAACCCTTACATCTTTCTCACCCATTAAATTAGATATAAACTCTCCTGTTTCCAAGTCATCCCAAACAACTTCAAACCCAAAATAATCTTTATATAATTTAAGTGATTTTTCCATGTCAGTAACAGTAATTCCTACGTGTCTTAATTTAAACATTTTTTTGTCCTGTATTTATTTTTTTTATTCCATTAAATATTAGAGCTCCACCAAGCATTTCATCATTGATAAGTTTTTCGTACTCTAACTCCACTCGTTTGTAAAACTCGTTAATTTTTTCATTCTTACTTACGTTACTTACAAATGCCTTATCAGCACTTAACATAGGTTTGTTGTTTTGTTGCCAATGAACGTGATTGAAAAATGAATAATCCAAGAAACTTTTCACACCACCTTGAAATCCAACAGATTCGCATAAATCCAATATGGAGTGACTTGTAAAATAATTAATATGAGCTTTGTGATAATAAAATTTTTGATACTTTTCACATTCGTAATTAGTTAATAATACATCATTATGATTTGGTATTGCTACCACTAATATACCATTTTCTTTTAACAAATCAAAGCACTTTTTTAAAAAATCTTTTGGATTAAAAACATGTTCAACCACATCAAATGCCACAATAATATCAAAATAATCCTTTGGTAAATCCGCATCTTTTAAAATCGAATTATGAACAATGACATTTGGATTTTTGTACTTGACAAAATCGGAATCTTGTATGTTTGGTTCTACTACTTGACATTCTTTTACACCAAAGTCATTCACTCTTGATACGATACCACCATGAGCACAACCAATCTCCAAGAACTTTGTTTCACTTGTTAGTCTATCTTTAAATAGGTTGAATTGTCTATCATTCAATTCTTTATATATATGAAAGTGTTCCTCGGATTTTTTTCTTCTCCCCTCACTATCGGCACTAAACTCATCCCTATACTTCTCGGAATAAAAATCATCTTGAACCCAAAACTCCGATGCTAGTATTCCGTGACCTGTTGGTTCGTGAAACCACAATACCGCCTCGTCTCCATCTCTCAATGTTATTGGTTTTAAAGTGAAATCGTCTACATCATAATCAAAACCAAGATTGTGTAGTAAATCAAGACGCATTGTAACTCCTAATGAAATCTCTGATAACTCCCATTGATTCAATAATAGCAGACTCAGATATCGTCAATGGTGGTCCTAACTTAATAGACTCTCGTTTAGTCCATACGGTAAGAACACCATTTTCAATACAGTTCTCCGTAACATAGTTCCCCATGTCAGCATCCTTAACGATTATAGCAGAGACCATACCCTTTACGTTCACAACCTCAACACCCTCTTCTTGTTCTAACTGTTTGTTTAGTTTCTCAAACAACTTTATTTTTTTCTTCAAATTACTTTGAAATAAATCATCAGTTAAGTATTCAAGATTAGCCAAACCAGCCGCACAACACAAAGCATTTCCAGCTTGTGTGCTACTTAGATTTTCTGATGAATCTACATCAATTATTTCTTTTCTACTCAATACAGCAGACAAAGGTAAGGATGATGTTAATCCCTTACCAAGTGTTACTATATCTGGTTTGTAGTCTCCATAAGTCATATATCCATACAACTCACCCATTCTGTAAAAACCTGATTGTACCTCATCAAAACAAAACAATATTTTATTCTCTTGACATATCTTATATATCTCATCAATGTATTCTTTTGGATACATCCAAGCACCCCAACCTTGATAAGTTTCTAAAAAGAAAGATGCTATTTTATTCAACGGTGGTAAATCCTTTAACTTTAACTTATCACCTTTCTTTGGAAATGGTAGAAACAAAATCTCACTATCTTTAACATTTGACCACTCTGTACTTGTACTTGTCCCACCAATCAATTCAGAACCCAATACCCTACCGTGGTAATTACCAGTAAATACAACTATGTATTTTCTTTTGTTTTTCTTCCCCCATAGTTTTATCAAACGATAAGCGGCATCTGTAGCCTCACTACCAGAATTCAATAATGTAACTTTATCAAAATGAGATGGTGATATATCTAATAGTTTCTTAATAAACTTATCTCGTATGTCTGTATTATATTGATAAGCAAAAACTAAATTAGAATCAACTTGATTCTTTATAGCCTCATTGATGTAAGGATTAGAGTGTCCAGCATTTGTAACGAATATACCAGATGTCATGTCTATCCATCTATTTCCCTTGTCGTCAAAAACATAAAAGTTTTTAGCTTCTTTCCACTTAACTGGCATCTCACAAATATTAGATGGTTCGTGTTTGTGTTTGAAATCTCTGTAAGATTTTACGTCAAACTTGAAGTCTTTTATATACCTATGCTCGGTTGTTATCATTGATTGCCTCTAATATTTTGAAATCATCTAAAGTATCCACATCATGTGTAAATGGTGTGATGTAAGCTAACATTTTATCTCCATGTAAATCATCGTTATTCATAAAATAGTCTGGTCTAACAATGTCTATATAACCATTTGGATTGTATGTCTTTGGTAACATCTGTCTTGGTAAGTTATAATAATCACCTTTCATTTGCCCATCAAACAATCCACCCCAATAGATATCATTTTGTTTAAATGATTTATAAGCAGTTTCAGATGACTCATGAGCAGACCTCATGGATGTACAATGTTTATTTTTTAAAAAGTAATCTATTGCATCATCCAAGATATGTGGTTTTATCATGGGAGTTGTAGCCCTTAAATGTATAATATCACTATAGTCATCCAAGTATTCCACAGCATGTCTCATCGCACCTATATCTAATGATTCGTCTTGAGCAAACTCTGATGGTCTATCAATTACTTCAGCATCATGTCCTAAAGCAATATTTTTAATCTTATCATCATCTGTCGAAACATAAACTTTAGATATTCCCTTTGTCATATGAGCAGATATTATAGGGTAAGCTAATAAAGGCACTCCATTTAACTTTTTAATATTCTTACCTGGAACACCCTTACTACCACCACGAGCTAATATTATTACTTTCATAACAACAACTCCTTTGGAAATGTTTTAGTTTCACTATTCATTGATTCCAACAACTCCTTGTTTCTTTCCTGTATTAGTTTTGTGAAATTACTAATATTATCATACCCATCCTCTGACCATGAAAATGGATGTGTTAGTAGTTGCATCTTCTGTGGCAAATCCCAATAGTCAACGTGAAAGGGATGTCCATACTTCCACTCGTGATTGGAATCTGCTAAATAATGAACTCGTAATTCTTGTGGTTTATCACCACTAAAATAATGAAAAAATTCCTCACCATAACAATTTATTTTATTAGGAACTTCCACATATTTTTCCAATAAAGTTGGATTGCTACCACACCTATGAAAAGCAAATCTATCAACTTCAAATCCATAGTAGTGTTCTAATGTCTTTATATCTTTTAGTATGTAATCAACTAATTCATCATCTTCCATCATAGGTGGATTCTGATGTAGTCCGATGTAATGTCCCATAGACTCTATCTCTTGAATAGCCTCTATGTTCTTTTGTGATAGGGCATTATATGTATTGTTTCTTAACTGAACCGTGTAGGTAGAATGAACGTTTAAATCCTCGTGTTCAATACGAGCCATTTCTAATGCTCTATCAATTGAAAACTCTATATCATGTCTCAAAACACAGAAAGAATTAACCTCATCACTTACTTCAGAAAAATCCATTATTGGTAAATTTTGTTTTACCAAAGTAATTACATTTCTATATTCAGCATAACTAAACATTGACAATAACTCCCTCTCTACCAATAAAAGTTTTATTGTTAGCAGCAACAAAACCTTTGTCCTCACCTATATGTGTAACTAATTTTATAGTACCATCCGAAAGTTTAGAGTTGATTGCATCTCTGACAGTTCTACCTTCATGTCCATAATCATCGAATATAAAAGTTGGATTGTTTAATTGTTTAGATAATCTATCAATGTCAAAAACTACCTCTTCAAAAGTATGTCCAGCATCAATATGTACAACGTCAACATCTGGTATCTTAAAATTCACGTCATATACATCCGAGTTTATAAACTCGACATTATTAACATCACTACAATTTTCCTTTGTCTTTTCATAATTTACAACATCCCTTTCAACTGCTATCACCTTTTTAAAACATTCTGAATAAACTCTCGTGGTGTTTCCTTGATGACATCCTAATTCTAATATGGTTTTATCTTTGTAACCCTCACCAAATATTCTCAGTATGTCCTCTTTGAATTTACGCGATGTGGTGCTTTTATTCTTACCTTTATTTTCTATTTTATTTAGCACAAAATTTTCATCATAATTATGTTTCACCAAATTCCAAACTTGTTTCATTATATGTGTTCTTTGATCTTTTGGTATGCCAGTAAAAACCCAATTATAAGCATGTTTGATGAACAACGGAGTCTTATCCTCATTTAATTGCCAGTTATGTCCAAACATATCTTTACGATGTATATGGGTTAATTTATAAACAAAAGGTAGCGTTAAATTCATCTCCACGTTGTTAACCTGTAACCAATAATTCAATGGCGTTTGTTCAGTTCCCTTTCCAACTATTTTGTCTTGCAACTCTACAAATGTATCCACGTTATCATAGTATAACTTCTTGAATGATTTGAATACCTCTTTGTGTTGTTCATTAAAAATCATAGGTGAACTGCTAACGTACTTTTGTTTGTCAAACTCAAACCCATCAAAGAAATCTTTATACCCCACAATACTTTTATATATCCAATTCAAGTTATCCGTGTCTCTTACAGCAGTTAATTTATGGTCTGTTAATTCAAAGAAATTTGGAGCATCCCATTTAATCATATGTGTACAATCTATCTGACAAATTTGGTCATAGTCAATACCCCTACGTTCCATCTCATCAAACACAAAGATAGCTTTCTGCCAGTTTATTCTGAATCTACTTAAATCTTCTTCAATTGGTTTTTCAAAGGGAACAAACAACACATCATTTTTCTTACACCAATATTCCCAAGTCTTTCTTGAGATATCAACCCATTCCCATCCACCATACTTGTGAGCATACTTATCGTTTTTTACACCAATCCACCAAATAACATTTTTCTTCATATTGCCTCTATGATTAATTTTGATTTATTAGTAACACATTGACCATCTGGTAAACTGAACTTCCAATTATGTGTCGGACACACTATTTTACCATCTATGATTTTTCCCTTTGACATATCACCCTTAGCATGTGGACAGTATCTTTGACACTTATAATCCTTACCGTTGAATTTCAAGTCAAACATTTCCTCTTCCAATTTATCAAAGTGAAAATCTTCATACTCTTTATATGAAACAGGATCTGCTAATTTTAAAAATGCCATAAGGTGTTCATTATACATATCAGGTTTTCTTCTAGCTTTAAAACCCAAAGTTAAAAAGAACTCTTCCCAAGTCATTTTATTTTTTAAAATATGATTTAGCCATTTACCTTGAATATCAAACTCATAAAAATACTCTTCATCATTGAAATGTTTAACTGTTTTATTTACAAAATCAATTATTATTTTTTCCTCATAATTACCACTAACGTTGAGCAAAACAGAACCACCTATATTTTCACACAACCTTGGCGCTGACCTCATCAATGGATAAAAATATTTAATACATTTTCTCCATAAACTATAATCTACCTTTTCTATTTTACTCAATGCTTCTTTTATAACATGTTCTCTTCTATCTTTATATTTTTTGAGATAACCTACTTTATCGGTAAAACACTCATGCTGTAAATTATCTTTCCAATCATCACCAACCGAATCACCTGGCATCAACACCATGAATTTTTCGGAAATACTTGGGTGATTTTCTTTGAAGAAATTATATATGTCGGCTTCACTTGGAAATGTATTCTCCACTAAAAAATTTATATGATAAGTATCATTCTGTAAAAAACAAGGAGGTCCTGCAAACGGAATATAGAATTTAGGATTTAATTCATTGATAACATTTAGTATCACTTGATACTTAAATAACCTCTTATCCCTACACAAGTCATACATCTTATCGTCATCATAATCATAGACCAGAGGATACCAACTAGCACCTGAATATTGTTTTAACAAGTAGTCAACTTCATACCTTTTCTTTATCCAATCGAGGTCTTTCTGTGACGGTTTCATATCATTGAAATTAACAATTACCTCACCATTCATTTCAAAAATCATAGCACTATCTTCTTGTCCCATTGGAATTTGAATCATTGGTGTGTACTTTACATCTCCTAATTCAAAAGTAGTTCTATCATCCACCTCTATGATTTCATTTACTAAATTATCTTTTAGTAAATTGACGTATCTTTTATTGATAAAATTAGCAGTAACTATTTTTGTAGATGGATTTAACTTTTTTAAAAACTCTATATCACAATGGTCTCCATGCTCATGTGAAATACAAACATAATCCAACCCATCAACCCAACTAAAATCAATATCAGTATTATCTGGATATTGAAACCAAGTTGATTCATAAGCACCTGTTTTGGAAAACCAAGGATCGGTAACAACGGATGTGTTATCGGTTTTCATGTATAGAATAGCATGACCTAAGTATTGTATCAATTTGACTCCTTGTAAGCATCTTGATACCAATCCAAGTAATTACTCATGCCATCTTCAAACGTTGTAAATTCAAAATTCCCAAACTCTTCTTCATACCTATCTAATGATATGGAAACTTTTTTTGGTGCCGAGGATGCAACATCATTATTTACCTCACCCTTGACAATCTCTTTGTTAAATCTATCACCGATTATTTTTGCCATATCATATATGGTAGTCTCTTCCTTGCCACCTACGTTGTAGACTTCGTGTTTTCCTTTTAGTAAAATGTTAATTAACATTACACAACAATCAGAGATATGTTGATATTTCCTAAATGCAGAACCATCATCAAATAAATTTATAGTTTCATTCTCAATACCCTTCAAGGTCAACTCACTCATCACACGAGTATCTTCCATCACGTGACCAGGTCCATAGCATAGCGAAACCCTAGCTGACTTCACATCATAACCTTTTTGTCTTAATAACCCCACGTTATATTCACCTGTGGTCTTACCTATTATATAGGGAGCTCTCTTGTGCCAAAGGTCAAGTTTTAATTCATCGGTTTCACAATGTGGTTTAGTCGTGTCGTTTAGAGCATAGACTTCAGAACTACTGATAAAAAGCATCTTTGATTTTTTTCTCTCAAACATCACACTTTGAAAAGTCTTAACCATAGAATTTACATTTAACTTATAGGTCTTTTCCGCATCCGATAAAAATTTATTTGGTTGTGCATATCCAGCACAATAAATACAAAAATCTATCTCATCAAAAAACCAAGAATCACTTGTCAAATCTCTTGAATGATACACAACATCGTTTCTATAAATAGAATTACCCAATCTATTAGGCTTATCACTCAAACTTGTCAATACCAACTTACAATTAAAATCATGCTCATCATTGAGGTACATGAAAAAATCAGAAAGAAAACCACCAATCAATCCATTAGCGCCAGTAATCATAATTGTCTTGTTTTTGAATTCATCTAAGTTAGAACCCAAGATGTTAAATATTTTTTCCATTGATTTTGTCAAGAATTTATTCATTTATATCCACGATAGTTTTTGTATTATTGATTGTTTATCCATTCCAGCATCATTTCTTAAATTACTAAAATTTCCGTAATTTGTCAAGAACTTTCTTTCCAAACCTATTCTTTTTACAGCAACATTAAATTTATCGGAAATAAAATCCCCTAACCCACCTATGGTAAAATGATTTTCAACACTATATATTTTTTGAGCATTTTCTATTAATTTTGTAATATGAAAACAAGACTCATCGGTAACATGAGATAATGTCGGAACATAAATCACCCCAATATTTGGTGATTCTAAAACATCATCTAAAATGTGACCAGTTACAAAAACCCATCTATTAGTTTTTGATTTTTTAATAACTTTCATAACTCCTGGTTCAACTTCAAAATCTTGTGAGTGTTGTTCCTTAGATAATCTAAAATATTTTGGTAATCCATTACCCCACGTTTTTTCAAATAAGGTTCTGAATTCTTTCGGGGTTGATGGTTCAAATACTTGCATATTCGGAATTAATCTCATCATAGCTATATCACCATAACAATGGTGTGTACAACCTAAATCAGAATAATCATAAGTTCCACCAACCGTTACTATTGTCACTTCCGTGTTTTGATATCCAATGTCATTCTTTATCTGTTCAAATGCTCTCTCTACTAAAAATGGAGCGATAGTATGTATGATAGGTCTCATACCCTCGATTGCCATACCACTTGCCATTCCAACCATTGATTGCTCACAGATACCAATATTATAAAATCTATCAGGCGCTACTTGTTCCGTTTCTCTTAAAAGAAAGTGACTTATATCACCGACCATCACCACAGACTTGGAATCATTCTTTACGGTTTCTAAACATAATTTAGCAAACTCTCTTCTCATCCTATCACCTCTATGAATTTTTTATATTCCTCTTCAGTTGGAGCACGATGGTGCCAAGCAAACATATCCTTCTCTATTTCTTTTATACCTTTACCCTTTAATGTATTTGCCAATACAACCTTTGGTTTATCAACAACAGACATGGAATCAATCAATTGTTCCACATCATGTCCGTCTACTAA
>Ga0181405_1000556_pt1 | contig 13090 bp, 27 predicted proteins | sample 28SPOviralmetaG_FD_130134 | JGI IMG/M metagenome (GOLD analysis project Ga0181405, IMG submission 130134) | Marine viral communities from the oligotrophic San Pedro Time Series (SPOT) site, San Pedro Channel, CA, USA - 28 SPOT_SRF_2011-11-29 | ecosystem: Environmental > Aquatic > Marine > Strait...
CTTAAGCATATGGTTGATGCTCACATGCACTTATCTGTTGAGCATAAAGAGCAAGACTTGATTGGTTGTCGAGTACTAGAGACTCAGAAGAATCGATTTGGTGGCTGTGGTCACATCTTCTTCTTGCACATGGGTAAGCGTGGATTTAAGACAGTTGCTAAAGTTTCAGCTAGCTAGTTTGATATAGGTTCGGCAGGTACCTTAAATCTGTCATCTTTCTTCTTTTCTTTCGGAGTTTAATATGCACACAGAATCTCAAATGCACATCCTTTCACTTTGCGCAGACCCTAACGTTTCACATGCTGATATATGGGAGGAAGACGGCAAGACTTATATCGTCATCTCTGCTTATGATGGGGAAGATTATGGTTATGAAGGACGTATGTCCAGCTGGAAAGTACCTGAAGCAGTGCGGCTAGCCGTTATTGATCTAGCCAATCGATTGAATACAGCAGCTTAATTATATAATACAGCCTCTCTGCCGGCTGTATAGGAAAAAGTTTAAAAAAAATGGAGTTAAATATGAATGTCAATAATATTATCGCGGGTCTTCAAAACATGTCAGAGGACGACGTACGTAAGATTAACCAAGCTGCTTATGATATCATAATCGGTGCGCGCAAGCAAAAGATCGCGGCAAAGAAGAAAGCACTGTGTGTAGGATATACCGTGTCATTCGATAACGGCCGTAAGGTAGGTACCATCACGAAGATCAAACGTACCAAGTGTGTGGTAGACTGTGGAGGGTTCGGCAACAGCTGGAACGTACCTTTGACCATGGTAACAATCGTAACGCCTCAGTGAAACAGAAACAGAAACAATCAAATGTTTCACTAACATTCATTCTGTAACTAACATTGATTGTTTCTGTTTTAGCTAACATTGATATAGAATATGTTTTAAATGTTTCATTGTTTCATGCGCGGCAATAAAGAATAGATAAGAACCTAGAGAGAGTACCAGCACTACCCAGCCCCACCAGCTAGCCGTATATACCCTAAAAGAAGCCCTACAGCAGGGCCCTAACCTAAACCAAATAAGCCCGCCTATTTAGCCCCAAATTAAGCCAAAAAAGGGCCCTCTCTGGGGCCTATAGGGCATACTCAGTGGGACCCTCTAGAGCCTGGCGACGCTAAGACTCTGAATTTTTTCCGGAGGAAATTTTTGAAACCAAACCACTTTTACACAACCAACCAAAGGAAACAAAATGAGATTTAGCGACGGAATGACATTTAATACGAGCGGACCACTAAGACTGACCAGACGATCTGACGGTTGGTATGTGTGCGGTAACGGATTTTTGATGGCGGTTAAAGACGTTGAAGAAGGATTAGAGATTATTAAGAAAATAAAAGGAGAGGAGTAACCATGAATAACCTACAGTTCATAGCAACATATATACATAACAACCCAGACAACGCAACATTCACGAGTATACGGACAAGCTTGATGCTTTGGAAGGGATTCACGGTAGAAGAATGTATCGAAAGACGCGGGCAATACACTAGATATTTTTCAAGGGGAGACTATCCACTTAAGTACAGATACCATGGTCGGTTGTGGAAAAAGGCTGATCTCAAGTCTGAACGTTCGAGCTATGTCCTTACGGAAATAGGTAAAAAGTATGTTGTAAACACAGAAGAAAAAGGTTATAATAAGAATGTATAATAAAGGAGGTCATATGACATTACAACAATTCATTCAATCATACAGAATCGCAACAGGCGGTAGCTACGACTTTAGACTGGAAGAAGCTCGACTCTTTGTTGAAGATGCTAGAGAGGACACTGTATCTGCACTTTCTTACATCCTTTCGAATGCAGCAGCACTTTATGATGTATGCATAACTGATATCTGAGCTAGCTAAAAACAATAATAAATAAAAATATAATAGGAGAAAACATGAAATATAATACAAAAGAAGTAAACGTAAAAATCTGCAAAAATTTGGCTCTCGACGCTAGCGCGTCAGTACTAGAAAAGGTCAAAGAGGCGCGCGCGTTCCTTGAGGGTATGATTACTGCAGGAGCCATGGCTCCAGGTGAGTATGTGATATCTCGTAAGGGACTTAAGGGTAATGGCTCTGGACCAAACAATCACGGCGGGGACCGATATGGCCATTACCACAGTACTGGTGAGTTCGGACACACTCTTACTTCAGCTTTGAAAAACAACTGGGATCCAGCTGCAAACTGGTCAGGCGATCACACTAGTCTTTGGGTTAATCGGATCGACGGTACTGCAGTCTTCCACACAAAAAATGGAAACGAGAAGTGTTACTGCGCTCTTTCAACTGCAACACGCAAGGTGTTTACTTCAGCTGGCTTGTAAAAGGTAAACGCGATTTTCTCCGGAAGGGCCTAAAAACTCAAAAATTTCCGGAGAAAATTTTGCCAAACTTTTGATTATCACTATTTAACTACTACAATAAAAGACTAATACAAGGAGAAAACATGTCTAAATTTATAAAACTCACACCTCATATGGACGTTAACTGCAGCATGCATCTATTCGACGTCGATGGAACGCGTATCGATCAGCCGGTTAACCTTATCAAAGGACCTGAATCAATGTTCTCATATGATGGTTTAACAACAACTGTATGCATGGTCAATTCAGATAAGATTAATAGAGTATACGTTGGTAAAGTGCATAATGGAGAGCACAAAAAACATCTCGACGACTGGGTATCTCCAATTCGCACTTATTCGAATATCGATAATTATCACGAGATGCTGCACACTATAATCGAGCTCGATAACCGCCAGATGTTTTCAGTTATCGAAAAGCCTGAATATGTGTCTTACTTGCTAGCCGGGCGAACCCCTCGTAACTGGCCGTCGAACGTCTCACGTTATTGGACACATTCTAGATCTGAAGCTGTCGACAGTGAGGTTGATGAAAAAATGATTTCTGAGTTTAGGCCTATTTCAGACTTGATTCGGAATGGTTTAGAATAATTTAATCTTGGTGAGGGTTAACTCCCTCACCATTACCTTTCCTTAGAAATATTTAAATAGTAAGAGAGATTATATGAAGATTGGTAGTACCGTTAGACATATACGAAAGGGTTGGATTGGCATAGTACTCGAGATATCATCTAGAACTTCTGGTGTCATGATTGATATATCCGATGCATCCGGTGTAATGGTAAGAATAGTCGACTATAACGACTTAGAGGTTATTAATGATTAATTTGATTTTATTTTCTTGTTTGACAAAGACGATCGACGTTGGAACCGTGGATCTAGTTGAGCCAAAGATTTGTACTGTGCAGCTGCCTGATGAGTCGATTATTGCAATCGATTCCGAGATATGCTCATCTTTGAAAGAGGGTGACATTATCCAAGTAGTGAGAATAAAGTAAGTGGAGAAATGATGAAAGTGAAAGTAGGTGATATGGTGATGTTTGTTGGCGAGGGTAGATATGCTAAATGGTTTTTTGGTCATATAGCTTTCGTGAAGTCTGTTTTCGAAAGATCTAATGCTTCAAAGCCACCGATTACTCGGTACCATTGCCGAGTAGAGTGGTTGCATCCGGTTAATTATCATGGTAAGTTTGCAACAGTATCTGATTTCGACGCAGAAAAGTTTGAGGTACTGTCATGAAAGTAGGTGATCTTATTAAGACAGTCTTTCGAGATGAGTATGCAATTGTGACGGAAGTGTGGTACGCACCTGCGGCGCACTCGTTGGCTGCTAAGTTTGTTTATCCATCTGATGGCAATGAAGGTAGCCAACCAATGAAATATATAAAGGAGGTGATCAGTGAAAGTAGGTGATTTAGTATCCTCGGCCTGGCATGACAGAAATGCCTGGTTTGGAATAATTGTCGACAAGGTGCGATATTTGGACGCACAGGCAAAGTACGTTGTCATGTGGGGTAATGGCCAGACATCCTCTTCAGCCGCACGAGAGCTGATTCCTTTCACTCGGGAGATGCAATGAAAGTAGGTGATTTAGTGAGAAATCTATACACGGACGAAATCGGTCTTATCACTGATGAAAGTTGTGGAGACTACGTAGAAGTCGATTGGCGATGGAACGTTCCAGAGGACCACTTGGAGGTGATTAGTGAATGTGGGTGATTTAGTTATGCAGCTTCGAGAAAGTGTTAAAGCGTTATGGGGTGTTGGATATATTATAGAGGTACATGAAAGTGAGTACGAGCTTGATGTTCCTTTTGTTACTGTTGTTTGGCCATTATTAGACATGAAAGAGACTACGGGTTCTCAAGTATATTTGGAGGTATTAAAATGAGTTGGTTTAAGAGTTTGTTTGGATTTTTGGATCCTAAAAAGAAGTTGAAAAAACAGTTAGCAGTATTGCACAAGAAAGCTTTCGACGCACAGAGAAAGGGTGATTTGTCATTGGCTGGTAAGTATCAAATCGATGCTGAGAGGGTGATGGACGAGATTATAGCTATGGAGTTAGAAGAAGAGAAGAGTGAGGTGACTAGTGAAAAATGAGCTAGCATATGCCGTCGGCGATATGGTTAGGATTGAGAATAAAATTTTAAGCGTAGATTTGCAAAAGACCCAAACTCATTTGGACTGTATGACTGGTTTGGTAATCGGTATCGACGTATCTGCATCTTTGGATAAAGAAGGGCTTGGATACGTAAAGAGAGATTATATTATTTCTGTATTGGTTAACGAGGGGTTAGGTCTTTGGGATTTTGGTACTAGGTATTGGAAGATCTGGAAAATGGTAAAGGAGGATTAAATACGTATATGTTTGGATTGCGTTTAACTGGGAAGGGCGAGAATGGATCGACCACATGTTAGAGAGGGCTCATTGATAGTGATGCTTGGTAATATTACTGGGATCGTATTTGGCCGAGTCGACAAGAGTTATTATGATGTGTGGACTGAGGGTGTTATGCACAAGGTACATCGGGATGATTTCGTAATATTAAGGACCGGTTTTGGAGAGGAAGAAAGTGAAGATTGAGATTGTACAAATAGGGTCGACCATGTATAGTAAATCATAGCAATGGATTCGCGCTTATCCTGGGGGATAGCGCGAAAAGCTGGTGGGCCCCGACGCCGCTCCGCGGCTATATTAAAAACACTTAAAGATAACAAAGGAGAATAAAATGAAAAAAATCGACAGTCTAAAAAAAACCGAGTTATTAAAAACCTGGTTAAACAAGGATGCATCAAACCGAGTTATGATTCGGCGAATAGGAATCCCTCAATATCAATTGATTGACATTGTTAGCGTAGAAGAATTGCAATCTATAAAAGTTGAGTTTGAAAATATAGCAAGGTCTGATGTAAATTTTAAAATTTTGTCCGAGATTAAAGACTCTGATTATATGAACAGAGTTTTAAATCGAATGTATAGTCCGGATTTTTTCGATGGTTGGTACGGGGCACTTACACGAACAGGTGAGGAACAAGATCTGCCTGAATTCAAATCTTGGAAGCATATGCTAGAAAACAATCAGGATTTTAGAATTAACATGTCAGGGTGGTGGAAGCCAAGAGATATTATTTGTCGATTCTTTAAGAATGTTAGAATATATCTCAGATCAAAGATTGCTGATAATATAATGAAAAACAAAGGCGTGTATACGTTGACATCAGATATCTGGGTAGAGAACATAACATCTAAATTCATATCGAACTGGTCCAATTCTCGAAGAATGATTCCTAGGCAGACTGCTATTTTCTTTGTGGAAAAGGACTATGCTAATCGATATGTTTTCATGTCTGGGAACAATTACTTTGCTATAACGTTAACAAACATATCCCGGGTTGCAGAGCTAAAATGAAGTATTTCTTTTTTTCCGTTAGAGGCCTTATGTTTTTACTGGCGTTCTTTCTATTATTAGTTTTATGTAATTTTATTATATTGAAAGTAGGAGGTCAATTATGATTAATCATTTCCGGCAATTTAAACATATTTTTAAACCGCCGATATCGACACCAGCCAAGAAAGAGAATATGTTAACTCTAGAGGACATTATCCCTTCAGATCAAAAGCCGGTAAACGAGATAACGGTTTCTTTCTTGGATATGATGCCGCTTGAAGAATCGGTTCGCGGAGACAGTGACTTTTTTATTCTCGAGAGACTTAAGATTATAAGTATGAAAGATAAGTGGGAGATCAACGAGGCAACGTTGGCAGTTAAGGAGGCATGCATAAAAGAGTGGTATAGGCGATATGGGGAAGGTGTTGAGATTCCCGATGTTAAATTAAGCAAAGACGCATTAGAACAGCTAGCTGCTGAAAAGGAGTTTTGGTTTGACTAAAATAGAAAAACAACTATATAACAAGGGTGACCGGGTATGGATTAACAAGTTATTTGTTATTGGGGAAACAACAATGGAAATTAAAAACTTGATCGACCCTATAATCGCAACAGTTGCCGAAGTGCGTGGAAAATGTTCAGAACCATTTGGCATACCATATCTATTAGTGTTGCCTGACTATGTATTAAAAACCAACAATTGCGCCAAGGTATGTTACTGGGAAACTGACATTATTTGTAAAGTCGAAAATGAAGAAGAATTAATTTGGAAAGTTTGGGGTGATCAATGATAATTAACTTTGGAGCAAAAAATATGCAGGACAACAATAACGTTAGTGAGGTTTTAGGAAAAATGAATCGGATACGAGCTGTAGAGCTTTGTTTAATTGCGCAAAGGGTTTATGATCCGGGTGATTACATTGCGGAAATTAACGAAATATTCGAGTGTATTACCGAGAACAAAACTTATGATGATGCACCAGGACTTACGAAATCAGAATTAATTGCAGTTCTAGAAAACCTGACTATGGATTCATCTCACCCCGGGAAATACAGCATAAGAAAAATTTTGACCTATAACGAAAAGTCGCAAAGCATGCATGAAAAGAAAGAAATATTGAAAAAAGTACAGGCAATTCTTTCTGCGTAATGTAGATTAACCTGGAGTTTAACCGTGTTAGATAAAGTATTAAATATAATCGATAGCGTAAATACGACTGCCGGTTGGAGACCTAAAATAACTAGAACCGAGCTCGTAGTTGTAGATCCAATGCCGGGTTTAGATGTCATGTTTACTTTTAGGATTGAGCCAAAAGGCGCCAAGTTAAAAAAAGTCATTCAGGATATGACTGCCGAGTCTCCAAAATACAAAAAGATTTTTGGCAACTTACCAACATCTAGATCAAAGCTGTTGAAAATTTTAACTGATCGTCAACCAGGAGATTCAACTGAGCTAGCAAATGCAAAAGCCGCAGCAATAAAGGCTTTTTATCGTGCACAGCAGCCATTGCTCGACGTCATTCGAACCGAACTTAAGTCAGCATATCCAGGCAAAGACTTTATCTTTAACCCTATAGAGTTCAAGTATAGCGGCGCCGGAGACACAGTGTGGGAAGGTTATATGCATTCTATAAGCGATAAACCTACAGTACCACCTCCGCCGCCTGAGGCGCCTGAAGATATATCGATCGTGACTCCAAAGCCAGAAAGTCCAGTTCGGCCTCCACCAGCTGCAGCTGAAGAAGAAATGGTTAAAGTAGAAAAGCATATTCTAGAACGTTCAGAAATAGACTCGATCATCGATGAGCTAGTGCGAAAATTAGGATTAAATCCAAATACTGACTTGGTAGTCGTTAATAATTCTGCAAAAGCATTAAGTGAATATGAAGACATGCGTATCGGGTCTGTGTTGATGGAAGTACCGACCGTTGAAGTGTCTGATTCATATAACTCACGAAACGCTGACAAAGAAGTATTAGATGATAATTCTGGAATTAAGTTTAAGATGCCAAACGTTGTAGCATATATCCAAACCACGAAGGGAAGAGTTGTTAAATCTCGAGATGAATGGATGAAGCTTATGCAAGGAAGATCACCCATCGCTGGTCAAAGATTCAAGAATTATGATGATGGCATCGTTAAATATTCTAAAAAATCATCCAGGTACGGCGCGCCGATCGCTAAAGAAATTAGACGTAAGCAAAACGACACAAGAACTTATGACGAGATTGCCGTGTATGCTGATATCAAACCTGCAACAAATCGATTTACAGGGAAAGCACGAAAGTGGGGTGGCGAAGTAAGGTATACGTTCTTCATCATTATCCCTAAAGAAGTTTACGTACCGAAATCAAAATTACGTAAATAAATTTGCAAAAGCTGAGTCACAATGTATATTTCTTTCATACTTAATTATGGGAGAGTTTATGTATGTTGTTTTTATTATCACTACTGGTGGGCTGCAGTGATATCAGCCTGGGCAAGATAGAATTAAGAGAATCTGAAATCTTAGTTCATCCTACTCACATCGATTTTGGCAATTTGTTATCTGGTCATGAGTCTGATCAGAAATCATTTACAGTAATAAATACAGGCGACGATGATTTAGTGATCACGTCGCCATTTTTATTATCGGGTCAAGAAAATTTTGCGGTCAGCGCGGGAGAGCAAGAAGATATAACTATATCAGCCGGAGAATTGGTTGAGTTCTATATCTCCTATACTCCAGAAACATTCGAGCATAACCTAGATTCAATTCAATTTTTATCGACAGACGAAGATGAACCAGAACTGCAGGTGACTCTAGAAGGCCATGGTGATGCACCAGTCATGACTGTCGACCCTATTGAGTTTGATTATGGCGATATATCGATCGGATGCGATAACGAAGAAAGAATTACTATAACCAACACCGGAAATATTCCTTTAGTTGTTGGCAGTGTCGTTCAGATGGTGACACAACCAATCGATATACTACTCGAATTCGGATCATTACCGGAACTGCCATGGACTTTAGATCCAGGCATTAGCGTTGATTTTTTAGTTTCTTATATCCCTAGTGACGTCGGTCAAGATGATTCTAGGATTACAATCATCGGGAATGACCCTTATGGACCGGTCGTCGAATCGATCCAAACCGGTACAGGTGACGTTGAGCAATATTACTCAGAGACTCACATCCAACAAGAGATACAGATCTTGGATATACTTTGGGTCATTGATGACAGCGGATCAATGAATAGAATACAAGCTAGCCTTGTAAGTAATATGCAGATGTTCATGAGCGTGTTCGCTAGTTCACAAGCAGATTATAGAATGTCGGTTATAACCACTTCAGACCCGGCCATATACCAAGTCATAACTCCGAGCCATCCTAACGCGACTGGGGCGATGCAACAGTCTGTCGCCGTTGGAATATATGGATCTGGAACAGAAAGAGGTTTAGAGATGGCCTACCAAGCCTTAAGTGACGCAACAAGCGCCGGCCTAGGAGGTGCATTCTTTAGGGAACATGCAGACTTGGTAATTATATTCGTATCTGATGAACCAGACCACAGCTCTCAGAGTATATCCGTATATAATAATTTCTTTGCAAATCTTAAGCCTCCTGGAATGTTTACGCCTTACGCTGTAATCGGTGACGTTCCAGGAGGGTGCCAAGTGCAACACCCCAACGGTACTGGAGTAATTCAGCTTCATCCTGGAGAAGGCTACTGGGATGTGGTCGATTATTTTTCTAGTTCCTGGTTTTCTATCTGCGCCTCAGATTGGGGGTCTCAACTACAATCATTAGCTTCAAATATAGCCGGGCGTTGGTTGTACGAACTTGAAGAACAAGATCCGATCGAAACCTCGATCGAAGTTACGGTTAACGGTCAGGTATCATATGATTGGATTTATAATCGTAACTCAAATTCGATCGAGTTTAATTCTGGAAACATTCCAGAGCCTGGAGATACCATAGATATAAACTATGCTGTATGGGGGTGTTATGAATGACTTTAAAAAACTTCATGTATACATTAGCATCCGGAATACTAGGCTTTACTCTGGGACTGTCGGGTAAGATAATATACGAAAGTACTTCTGTTCACGCATATCAATGGTCAAGCGCGCCAATAATAGTTAATTGCTATGGGCCAGAATTCCCTGAAGCTGCAATGATAAAAGCGATTGATTACTGGACGGTAAGAGGTTATTCTATAGGTTTTTACGAACACAGTCCTCCACCATCTGTGTGCAAGAGTGAATGGATATATGGGATGATCGTAATTAGAAAAGCTTCGTTCTGGAAGCTAGCTCCAGAGACGTTGGCACAGACAAGAAGATACACGTCTCTTGATGTGTTAAAAGGGGCGGTAATAGAATATCGACCCGGGTCTTATAACTTAGATCTTCTTAACGAACACGAGCTTGGCCATGCTTTAGGAATGACCCATGTAGAAAAAGTGGGACATATAATGCACCCCATATACGAGAAAATGGGTGATGTATTCGACTTAGAAAAAGAGTAACACCGGTATGCAATTACAGGTGGGAGACGTCGTAAAACTTAAACCTAGGTTCATAGTAAACGGATCATCTGGAATATGCATTGTCATAAAGATAGAAAGTGTGCAGGGTCCGGGGTGGGTTGCATATGACTATGTTGCAATGCAGGCAACTGGACTCATGATCCGAATTACTGAGAGTTGTGTGGCAACCGTCTATAGCACTAACTAACCCAGTCAAATTCCCAGACTACAGTTAAGTCGACATTTCCATGACTATTTGTTGGGTTAATTCTGACACCGAGAGCATTCCCTATTGCAAAAGTAGGATCACTGTTGGTAAAGAATCCAGTGTAACCAGTATTTGCTGATGCTATATTTACAATAAAATCAGATGATGGTGAGCCGCTTCCAAAGGTACCGTTTCCATCCGTGAGCTTGCAGAACGCTATTTCTGTATTGCCTGGTGTGCCACTGGATCTAATCGTTACAGATACTATTTTGCCGTTCGCTGGTGCAATAAAATTATTATTAACACCGCCCGTTATATCCGAACCAGCTGCATTAAACTTTACAAACATTGGGTCAGCAGTACCTAGATCAGTGTATTTATGCGTCGTAAAGTGTTTTTGTTTTGCATATAAGCTTCCAGATACAACAACGTCACCGCCAAATAGCGTAGAGTTTTCTCTGTCATCTGAACCTGAAACAAAGAAAACAACATCTCCTGGTAAGTCGACTCCGCTAGCACTAGAATCCGATTGCCCATGTTCGAACTTTGCTTTCCCGTTATCAAATACTCTAAAAGGGAACTTAATAGGGTCATTGCTTACGCCAGTTCTAGACCTGATGGTAAAGTCTTGGCTTCTCCCCGGAAATATATAAATGTTTTCCGCAGCATCCATTGCAATATACGCATACCATGACGTCGGATCGTCTGAATTGACAAACCTTATGAAGGCCGAGTCAGACTCTTCTTTGAATATAGTCAATCCCTTATTGTTACCTTCTGCATCGATGAATACAGAGCCAGTTACTATCAAAGCGTAGTCTGTGTCACTTCCGTCAGGCTTGCAAGCGATACCGTCGACAATCGCGCCTTCGCCGAATCTTCCTGTTCCACGTCCGACATTTGTAATTTTTCCCATAAAATTCTCCTTTAAAGTTCACCTACAACTTATTCTCTCTTTTTTATTTTCTATTATTAATTAATTATGTATATTTCTAGATAATTATAGAAGTTAATTGCACTTACCGGAGTATATTATATGTCTTTAAAAGAAGAGATTAATTTAAGAAACTATATAGTCGATATAATTAAAGAGAGTTTAATGAGGGAATCTGCAGCTATAGGTACTGCAGCCATATTGGCACGTGCATTAGCGGACAAGATATTCGATTCAATGCCCTCTATAGGTATAGTATATAGCAGAAGCGAAAAGATGAAATGGAATGGAGCTCGAACAGTCTCTGACCCTAAGAGTACGGCTATAGTACTTAAACTCATGCCGGCTAATAACACTGCTATAGTACTGAGTACTGCCTCAAACCGGAATGAGGCTACAGCTATAGCAGCCAACGATCGCAGAGCCCCGAGTTATCTTCGCCGATTGGGCCGCGGCTCTTTCAAAGGATACACTGGAGACGTATTAATATTCGGTACAGACAGTTACGATAATTATCCGGCGACAAAAAACGGCCAGGCTACCTTAGCTTCTAGTATGAACGTATACGAAGAGATCGGTAATGAGTTTATAACTAGTTATATAGCTAACGATACCACACGGAAGAAGCTAGTCACACAATTTGGATCTGCGGCAGCGATCGGGTATTTCGTCGCTATGTTCATCGTTGTGCTGCCGCAGGGCCAATCCGAGGGATCCCTGGGACATGTCAGCGGAACGACAGCGGAAGAAGACTACACGGGACCGATTTTAAAATTCCGGAACAATACAATGACAGTGTCCGCGAAGGATTCAAAAATGTGGAGTAATTTAGACAACGCGTTTGGCCCAAAGCTGGAGAGACTTTTCTACCTCGAGGAACTTATTCCGGGCAAAAAAGTCTCCGCCAAGAATAATTTAAATTTTGTTACTGCCGGACTTAAAGCAGAGATTGCAAAAAACGCAACATATATTCATGAGTTGCAGCATTTAATCCAGCATGCCGTATACGATACGCCGGTTTCACATACTAATCAGATTAAAGCAGACTCAGACGATATTTTAAATACATCGCACCCTCTTCATCCATATGGTTACACTGACAGACTTCGAACTAGTTCAGACTCCGCGGTTATAGGTCTGGCAAAAGAAAAAAGGCCAAAACAACAACATGTAAAAATACTGTCGAGTGTTTTAAGAGACATGGGAGCTATAACTGGTGATGAAGTTAAATTGGCAGGTATAAATTCTGCAGCGTTTAAGGTGTCTGAAAATTGGTTAACTAGTTTAAAATTAGGTTTACGCTTAGCGCGAAATATGTACGTTCCAGATTCCATAAGAAAAAGTACACCACTAGTCTATACAGTAGAAGCCAAAAAAGACATACATGCTACCTTTGCCGAGGATATCCTAACATATATGTCGGACAATTATTTAGCATCGATGCCTTCAGCTAAAAAAGACCCAGATGAAAGAGCAGCACAGGTTGCTCGTTATAGCAGCCCTAAAAAGAAAAAGTCTGTCACAAGAAAGTACCGGCTGTTTTTAGCAGATTTAATATCTGACTTAGCGATCGCAAGTCATCAGGACAAATTCGATACATCAAACCAGGGCCAGGCTAGCCTAGGCTTTGGACCAAAAGACATCACGAAGCCTAAGGCTTTAGAGAAATACACTAA